>JACCDH010037546.1_pt1 | contig 16503 bp, 15 predicted proteins | sample 7442481 | NCBI WGS metagenome assembly JACCDH01 (sample SAMN15323433, study PRJNA562643) | freshwater metagenome | isolation source: river surface water | place: USA:Blue River Watershed | collected 2017-08-15
GAGAATATTTTTCCGATTATTAAGAAGTTCCTTTACAGTGATCACGAGATTTTTTTACGTGAATTGGTGAGTAATGCAGTAGATGCGGCTCAAAAGTTAAAAACCTTACATGGGAAAGGAGAGGCAAAAGGGGAGTTAGGGGAATTAAAAGTAGAAGTTGTGTTAGATGCCAAAGAAAAAACTATTTCCATTATTGACAATGGGGTGGGAATGTCTGGCGAGGAAGTAGATAAGTACATCAACCAAGTGGCATTTAGTGGGGCGGAAGAATTTGTCAATAAATATAAAGATGCTAGCATTATTGGTCACTTTGGATTGGGTTTTTATAGTTCGTTCATGGTGAGTAGTAAAGTTGATATTTATTCCAAAAGTCATACGGGTGCACCAGGCGTATTTTGGAGCTGCGATGGAAGTACTGAATATGAATTGTACGAGGTAGATTATAGCAATAGAGGTACTAAAATTGTGTTGCATGTAAACGAGGAAAGTGCAGAATTTTTAGAACCGCATCGTGTAAAAGGAATCTTAGAGCGTTTTTGTAAATTCTTGCCAGTAGCCATTTACTTTACCGACGCCAATGCTACAAAGCCTGAGAAAAAAGCGGATGAGGCTGGTGCGGAAGAAGCCATTGAATTACCAAAGCCCATTAACAATACCAATCCATTATGGGTTCGTAAGCCATCGGAGTTGACAAAAGAGGATTACGAAAACTTTTATAAAGAGTTGTATCCGTTTGGAGAAAAGCCTTTATTCTGGATTCACTTAAATGTTGACTATCCATTTAATTTAACAGGTATTTTGTACTTCCCTAAAATCAAACAAAGCTTTGAAATACAAAAAGACAAAATTCAATTGTATTGCAATCAAGTGTTTGTAACCGACGAGGTAAAGGATATTGTTCCAGAATTTTTAATGTTATTGCATGGGGTAATTGACAGCCCAGATATTCCATTGAACGTAAGTAGAAGTTATTTGCAAGGTGACCCGAATGTGAAAAAAATCAATGCACATATCACTAAGAAAGTAGCGGATAAATTAGAAGAAATTTTCAATACAGATCGCCAATCATTTGAAGACAAGTGGGAGAGTTTGGGATTGTTTGTGAAGTATGGAATGATTACCGATGATAAGTTCTTGGAAAAAGGGAATAAGTTCCTGATTTTAGAAGACGCCGCAGAAAAAGGAAAGTTTTATACAATTGATGAATACAAAACGGCAACCGAAGCTTCTCAAAAAAATAAAGAGGGTAAGCAAGTGTTATTGTATACCACCAATCCAGTACAACAAGACGCATTTATACAAGCTGCTGTAGGCAAGGGTTATAAGGTAGTGAAATTAGAAACCATGGTAGATGCGGCATTTATCAATAATGTAGAAATGAAGTGGGAGGGGGTGCAATTTGTTCGCGTGGACGCGGACGTAGTTGACAATTTAATTGACAAGCAAGAAAATGCAGATTCTGTTTTAAGCACCGAAGAAGTAGAGCAAGCGAAAAAACTATTTGAATTCCAGGTGCCAGAAATTACATTAACTGTTGAAGTAAAAGGATTAAGTGCAGATGCTGCACCTGTAGTTGCTACCCGCCCTGAATTCATGCGTCGTATGAAAGACATGGCCAGTATGGGTGGCGGCGGTATGACTGCCTTTTATGCGCAAATGCCAGACGAAGTGCAGTTGACCATTAATGGTAATCATCCCATTTATCAGTCCTTGTTGAAAGAAACCGATGCAGATAAGCAACAAAAACAAGCAAGAAATTTAGCAGACCTTGCTTTATTGTCTCAAGGCTTATTAACGGGTGCCGAGCTGACCAACTTTATTAATAGAAGTGTTGACCTGTTAAAATAAAATAGCATCGCCTTAATCAGCTTGCCTATAAGACATCAACTAGGTTCGTATTGATTAAGGAATTGAGGCCTGAAATAAAAAAAAGTGACTTTTAGGAGTCACTTTTTTTTATTTCGTTATTTATTCAGAAGGTTTTACATCTATCACCTGCATTTGCACAGATTGATTGCCCTGCCATTCGTTAAGTTGTAATTGAAATACTAAATCAAATGGTTTTCCGGATTTAATGAGTTTTATATGTTCTGGCATATTGTATCCAATGCCTCTTACATTGGTTTTGCCTTGGGTGACATTAAAGCTTATGTGTAGGTCTTTTACTAATTTGGTATATCCCGAATCGTAAACTCCTTTTGCAATAAATACAGGACGCATGTTTTCGGGTCCAAAGGGTTCCATTTGTGCAATGATCTGATAAAATTGTATACTAATATCATCTAAGGGCAAGGCCGCATTGATGGTAATTTCAGGAGTAAGTTGTTCTTCTGTGATTCTTTCTGCCACCGCCTTTTCAAAAGCGATTTTAAATCCTTCTAAAGCATCCACCGCCATGGTCATGCCTGCTGCGGCAAAGTGACCTCCGTATCCCAACAAGTGTTCACGACAAGCGTGCAAGGCTTCGTATAAGTTAAATCCATTTACACTTCTCGCACTTCCGGTGATTACGTCGCCACTTTGGGTAAGTACGATGGTGGGTTTGTAATGCTTTTCAATAAGTCTGCTTGCTACAATACCTACTACGCCTTTATGCCAGTGCGCCTGAAAGACTACAGAGGATTTGCGCGTAGTGTGGGAAGGGTCCTGTTCTATTTGTTCTAAAGCCTCTTCTGTAATAGTGGTGTCGGCTTCTCGGCGATCTAAATTATCCTGTTGCAAAATGGAACCTAATGCCAATGCTTTTTCATAATCTTGTTCTACGAATAACTGAACTGCTTTTTTAGCGTCATCCATTCTGCCAGCAGCATTGATCCTGGGGGCTACAGCAAAAACCAAATTGGTAATGCGCATGGGGCCAGTTTGCTTAGCCAATTCCATGAGTGCTTTTAAACCTGGTGATGGGTTTTCATTTACTTTTTGAACTCCAAAAAATGCAAGGGTTCTGTTCTCGTCAGTGATGGGTACAATGTCTGCAGCAATAGCAGTAGCTACTAAATCCAAATACTGTAAATAGGATTCAGCAGGTAAATGATGTTCTTGTGCAAGTGCGGTAATTAATTTAAATACTACACCGCATCCACATAATTCTTTATAAGGGTAGGTGCAGTCAACTTGCTTTGCATTTAAAATAGCAACGGCAGGCGGTAAAACATCATCCGGTAAATGGTGATCACAAATAACAAAATCAATACCCATGGAGGCTGCATAAGTAATCAGGTCGGTTGATTTGATGCCGCAGTCTACAGAAATAATTAAACTAAATCCATGCTCTTTTGCAAAATCTATTCCGATCTTAGAAATGCCATATCCTTCTTTATATCTATGGGGAATATAATAATCAATATTAGGTGCCAATTGTTTTAGGAATTGATATAAAGTGGCAACGGAAGTGGTTCCATCCACATCATAGTCTCCAAAAACCAATATCTTTTCATTATGCTTGAATGCGGTATTGATTCGATCCACGGCTTTGCGCATGTCTTTCATTAACCATGGGTCATGTAAATGATCAAGGCTTGGACGAAAAAATTGTTTTGCCGCATCAAAGTCGGTAATGCCTCTTTGTACCAATAATTCGCAAAGTATAGGATGAATTTTAAGCGCCTCTTTCAAATCGCGCACATCGCTCGGATTGGCCTGGAGTAGGTTCCATCTTTTTTCCATTAGTAGGCGCGGTCTGTTGTGTAACGTACTAACTCTTCCAATGCAGCCCTTGCAGGACTAGCAGGAAAATTATTTAATATGGCTAGAGATTTATCTCGGTATTCAAACATTTTTTCTGTTGCATATTCAATGCCGCCATATTGAATGACATTGTCAATCACAAATTTTACTTTCTGCTTGTCGTTATTGTTGTTTTTTACGATGTTGATAATTTGTTTTTTCAAGCCAATATCTACTTTCTGTAAAATATGGATAAGAGGAAGTGTTAATTTTTTTTCTTTAATGTCATTGCCGGTTGGCTTGCCAATAACAGCATCACCATAATCAAAAAGATCATCTTTGATTTGAAAGGCCATGCCTACCATCTCTCCAAATTCACGCATTTTTTGAATGGTTGCTTCATCCTTGGTTACAGAGGCAGCACCTGCGCCACAGCTAGAAGACAATAGGCTGGCTGTTTTGCCGTTGATAATTTCGTAGTAGACCGATTCGTCAAAATTCAAATTTCTAGTTTTTTCTATCTGCAACAATTCTCCCTCACTCATTTTTTTAACGGCGTTCGACAGGATGGTCAGTATTTCAAAATCTTTATTATCTAAAGACAATAATAAGCCTTTAGATAAAAGGTAATCGCCAACTAGTACGGCGATTTTATTTTTCCAAAGCGCATTAATAGAAAAAAAGCCTCTTCTCTCCAGCGCGTCATCAACAACATCGTCGTGCACAAGAGTGGCGGTGTGCAATAATTCTACCAAACTTGCCGCTCGGTAGGAGGCGTCATTAATTTCGCCATGTAATTTTGCAGATAACAATACAAACATAGGGCGCATTTGCTTTCCCTTGCGTTTGACAATATATTGCATAATGCGGTCAAGTAAAGAAACCCTGCTTTTAACAGCTTCCTTGAAATGGGCTTCAAATAAGTCCAGTTCTTTTCCGATTACTTCTTTAGCGAGTTTCATTGACCTGCAAGTTAATTTTAATTATTGAGCATATTGAAATGCAGGGCCCCAAAGTTTTGTAAAGAAGAAAGTTTAAGATCCGCAGCTCCCCAATGTTCAAGCTTGCTGTCTTCTGCCGAAGGAACCACTACACAAGTCATTCTAGCGGCCTTAGCGGCAATCATTCCATAAAAAGAGTCCTCGAAACAAATACAAGCCAATGGATTGGTATGCAAAGCAGCAGCACAATCTATATAAACTTGCGGATGTGGTTTTGCAAATGGCAATTGTTGCGCAGAGCAACTGGCATGAATATAACTTCGAATGCCTAGTTTGTCTTTCACCCATTCAATAAGTTCTATTGGGGAGGAAGTGGCCAACCCCATTTTAAAATCTTTTTGCAAGAAAAATTCAAATACATGTTCAACACCCGGCATGAGGGTAGCATCCTGATCAATTAACTGTAAGGCGAGGTCAATAACCTTGCGTTCGGCAATTTCATTTTGACTTGCAGGAACTTTAAATTGCTGTAGCCAGTGCGCTACAAATTCTTTGGATCTAAGTCCGGTAGTGGTGGCATATTGTTGTGCTGTGAGTGTAATGCCATATTGACGAAAAATTTCCGTAGCAGCCTTGTTCCACAAGGGCTCACTATTTATCAATAAACCATCAATATCAAAGATTACAGCAGACTTTTTCATTGCCTAAAGATACAATTTTTGTACTATCTTGCACACCTAACAATTTGCAAGAGGATGTCATTATTGGATCGCTTAAAACATATTCGTATTTTCCGTTCCCTCATTTACGGAATAGTAGGATTGTTTACCTACCCAGGCCTTGCTTTGTTTAATAAAGTGGTGATTGAGGGGTCGGAGCATCTTGAGAATTTGCCTAAAAAAAATGTATTATTCGTAAGTAATCATCAAACCTATTTTGGAGATGTAATTGCTTTTGTTCATATTTTTTGTGCTGTAAAATGGCGTAAGTTTAACAAGCTGGGAATTCCTTATTACTTGTTAAATCCATTTACCAATGTTTATTTTGTGGCAGCCGAAGAAACGATGAATAGTAGTTGGTTGACCCGATTGTTTAAATTGGGGGGAGCATTAACTGTGAAAAGAACTTGGAGAGCAGAGGGTATGGATGTGAAAAGAGATAGGGATGAAGTAGATACGCAAAAAATTGATCAAGCCTTGTCTAAAAGTTGGGTGATTACTTTTCCGCAAGGAACTACAAAGCCATTTGCGCCAGGTCGTAAAGGAACTGCACATATCATTAAGAACAACCACCCAGTGGTCGTGCCGGTGGTAATTAATGGTTTTTGGAGAGCCTTTACCAAGAAAGGACTTACATTTAAAAAAGTAGGTACCCCTTTATCAATTCGCTTTAAAGCACCTTTGGAAATTGATTACAACGCACCTGTAGAAGATATACTGGCACAGGTGATGGAAGCGATAGAGCAAAGCAAGGACTTTATGTTAAAGGGGAAACACCATGCGTTGAAAGAACGAGCGGGGGCTTAATTCAATTCAATTCAATAATCTCTACACTAAATTACTCTTGAGCAAATAAAGCTTTAAGCTCCGTTGCATCATCCGGTTTCATCTTTCCAGACAATATCAATCTCATTTGTCTACGTCTTAATGCACCATCGTAGTATTTAATTTCTTCTTCAGACTCTGCAATGATTGCAGGCACTTGCTTAGGTCTTTTGTTATCATCCAAAGCTACAAAAGTAAAAAAGGCCTCGTTGCTCAATGCCCTACTTTGCGTAATCATATTTTGGTTCCAAACTTTTAAATGGATTTCCATGGAAGTATTAAAAGCGCGTGTAACAATTGCCTCAATGCAAATCACATTACCCAATTTAATGGGTGTTTTAAAACTAATATTATCTACGGAGGCAGTCATGGCTGCAGAATTACAATGCTTGGCAGCAGCAAGATAGGCGGCAATGTCCATCCAGTACATTAATTTACCTCCCATTAAGTCGCCAAAAGTGTTGGTATCGTTGGGTAGAACCAATTCGTTCATTGTCACGAAAGAATCACTTGCTTTTCTTGCTTCCATACTCAGTATTTATAGATCAAAGATACAAATACTTAGACAACACAATGGGTAAGTTTTGAAAGGTATGCAGGGTCAACATCCGCGCCATGTCCGGGGGTATCCCCGATACTTAAATGCATGCCGTTAAATTGAACGCCTCCTAAAATGGGGTCTTCTAAATGACCTAATAAACAGGTGTCCATGTCGTAATATTTGATATGATCATGCGCCATTGCAAAATGCATTTTTGCACTCAAAGCCAATCGACTTTCTAACATTCCACCCATCATGCAAGCCATGTTATTTTCACCTGCAATTTTTTGAATTTTAATCGCTTCTTGAATCCCGCCACTCTTGGAAAATTTAATATTGATTAAGTGACATGCTTTGTTGGCAATTAATTTGCGTGCGTCATGATGCGTGAAAACAGATTCGTCTGCCATAATGGGAATGGGGCTTGCGGCACACAATGCAGGTAAAAAATCATCATAATATTTATGCATGGGTTGTTCGCAAAATTCAATTTGAAATGGCGCTAATGCTTGCAAAACGGGGAGTGCATCTTGTGTAGACCATCCCTGGTTGGCATCTATTCTTATTTTGATTTCGCTTCCAATTGCGCCCCGAATTTTTTCAATTCTTTCTATATCGGTTTTGGGGTCCTTGCCTAATTTTACTTTAATCATACTCACCCCCTTGTCCTTAAATTCAACAGCTTGTTCTGCCATGGCCAGCGGGGTATCAATGCCAATGGTCAAGTCTGATTCAATGGCTTTTTGTTGGCCTCCTAAGAAGGCATACAAAGGCAGGTTCGCTGCTTTAGCAGCTAGGTCGTAGAGTGCAATGTCAAAAGCACTTTTTGCGGTATTATTTCCTGCAATGATTTGATCTAGCTCCGCAAGTCTTGTTGAAATTTCCAAAGGGTTTTTGCCTTTCCAATAAGCTGCAAAATCTTGTGCATGGTGGTAGCAACTGGTTTGCGTTTCACCCACAATCATGGGAAAGGCCGAACATTCACCAAGCCCTATAATACCCTCATCGGTATGAATGCGTATGAGCACATTTTGCGCATAATGCATTGTGCCCGTAGCAATGGTAAAAGGGTGCATAGGTAATTTAAACAGGTAAATTTCCGTCTTTGTAATTTTCATGAAGCAGCGCTTTAATTTATACAATTTTAAAGGTACTAATTCTTTGCTATTCCCTTTTTACATGCGATATTTGCCGTACGAACTAATGTTAGCATGAACCTATCTTTTGAAAACACCCAGAATGCATTTGCATATAAGAGTACCGCTCAATTAAAAAAAGCAAATTTTTTAATTAGCGTCATCCAAAATCCTGTTATGGTTAGTTTGGCAACCAAATTAACACCTATCTTAATGAAATGGGGAATGCCCATTAATGGGTTGTTAAGAAGCACGGTTTTTCAGCAATTTGTGGGAGGAGAAACATTGGAAGAGTCAGCAAGAGCCTGTAAATTATTAGGTTCTTATGGTGTTCAAGTTATTTTAGATTACGGAGTAGAGGCTAAAGAGGGAGAAGACAATTTTAATGAGGTTACAGAACGTATTATTGAGGCCATAGATTTTGCAGCAACGCAACAAAATATTCCTTTTGTGAGTGTTAAATTAACTGGAATAGCTAGTCATGAATTATTAGAACACTTGAATGAAGCCCCTAGATTAAGAAGTGGCATTCATGATAGTGAGTCTGAAAATGCAGCATGGCAGAGGGTTAGAGAAAGGATGTATGCAATTTGTGATGTTGCTCAAGAAAAAGGAGTGGGCATTTTATTAGATGCAGAAGAAACTTGGATTCAGGATCCAATTGACAGATTGGCTATTGAGTTGATGTCTGTTTACAATAAAGAAAAAGTTGTGGTTTACAACACGTATCAATTGTACAGAAATGACCGCCTGCCATTTTTAAAATTGTCACATGGCATTGCCAAAGAAAAAGCTTTTTTATTAGGTGCGAAATTGGTGCGTGGCGCCTACATGGAAAAAGAAAGAGCACGTGCACAACAATTGGGTTACCCTTCTCCAATTCATGAGAGCAAGGAAGCAACCGATAAAGATTTTGATGCCGCAGCCCTTTATTGTATACAAAACATAGATAGCATTTCATTGCTATTAGCATCGCATAATGAGCAAAGCAATTTGATCATTGCTGGAGAATTAGACAAAGCAAGTCTTCCCCCTAATTTTGATCGTGTACATTTTTCTCAATTGTACGGAATGGGTGATCATATCACCTTTAATATGGCTGTGCAGGGGTATAATGTAAGCAAGTATCTTCCCTTTGGCCCTATCAAAGAAGTAATTCCTTATTTAATGCGTCGTGCCGAAGAAAATAGCAGTGTAAATGGCCAAACCAACAAGGAATTGGTAATGATTAAAAGAGAATTGGCAAGAAGAAAGGCCAAATAGTGGGCTTGTCATTTATTTTTCACAGCTTCTCCCCATCCCGTTAAAAAGACACCTATTTAGGGTCAATGGTTGTAAATTGCAGCATGCAACAATATTTGACGCTTTTACAGCATATTTTAAAAGAAGGAACGCAAAAAACCGATAGAACAGGTACCGGCACTAAAAGTTGTTTTGGGTATCAGATGCGTTTTAATTTACAAGAAGGATTCCCTTTGGTGACCACCAAAAAAGTACATTTAAAAAGTATCATTCACGAATTGTTATGGTTTTTGAAAGGGGATACCAATATCAAATATTTAAAAGAACATGGCGTGCGTATATGGGACGAATGGGCAGATGCCAATGGAGATTTGGGTCCCGTATATGGCAAACAGTGGAGAAGTTGGGAAGGAGCAGATGGAGTGGTTGTAGATCAAATTGCTGAGTTGATTGAACAAATTAAAACGACACCAGATAGCAGAAGATTAATAGTAAGTGCATGGAATGTGGGCGATTTGAAAAAAATGGCCTTGATGCCTTGCCACAATATGTTTCAGTTTTATGTAGCAGAAGGCAAATTGAGTTGTCAATTGTATCAACGTAGTGCGGATGTTTTTTTAGGTGTGCCATTTAATATTGCTTCTTATGCATTATTGACTATGATGATTGCACAAGTATGTGGATTGGGATATGGTGATTTTGTACATAGTTTCGGAGATGTACATTTGTATAACAATCATTTTGAACAAGCAGAATTGCAATTGTCTCGAAAGCCTTTCCCATTGCCTACCATGAAAATTAATCCAGCAGTGAAAGATATTTTCTCTTTCCAATTTGAGGATTTTACTTTAGAAAATTATGAATGCCACCCAGCCATTAAAGCGCCAGTAGCCGTATAATTTTAACGCACACCAATTTATAAATAAGTTCAAATGCACATAACCCTTGTAGTAGCAGCCTCTGAAAACAATGCCATTGGAAAAGACAACCAATTACTTTGGCATTTACCTAAGGATATGCGTTTTTTCAAAAATACTACTTGGGCATTGCCCATCTTAATGGGTAGAAAAACATTCGAGTCCATGGGAAGCAAATTGCTGCCAGGCAGAATGAATATAATCTTGACCCAGCAAAAAGATTTGTCCATAGCAGGCGCTTGGGTGGTTAACTCCATAGAAGCTGCAATAGCCTTAGCAAAATCAAATGATTACAATGAGTTAATGGTTATTGGGGGTGGTCAAGTGTATGAAATGGCCTTGCCACTAGCCAACAAAATTTGGCTTACCCGTGTACACACTCAAATTGATGGCGATACTTTTTTTCCTGTATTAGACGCAGCCTGGGAAAGAACGGATATGGTATCCCATACGGCAGACGAAAAACATGCATATAGTTTTGACTTTGAATGTTGGCAAAGAAAATAATTATGTATTCATCGCTGACATTACTCTTCAAGTATATTCAATATTTATACAAGGCTTCCAATGGGAAAGGACACGGAGTGCATTCGCCATTTGTATATCAGTTTATAAGAGCAGTATTAAATCAAAAAGCGGAACATCCAGCTTTCGCAGCAATAGAATTGCAACGTAAGGTTTTGGAAAATAATAATGAGTTGGTGCAGGTTTGGGATAGAGGAGCTGGTTCAAGACACACCCAATCCACAGAAAGACGAATTGGTGCTATAGCTAAAGCGGCATTGAAACCCAGAAAATACAGTCAATTATTATACAAGATCGCCGCATATTATCAGCCAGCGTCCATTTTAGAAATGGGTACTAGTTTGGGGATTACTACCTGTTATTTAGCGTTGGCAAATGAAAAAGCCCAAGTGGTTACCATGGAAGGGGCTCCTTATATCGCCAAGATTGCCCAAAATACTTTTACTTCTATTGGGGTCCCTAATGTAAAACTGATAGAAGGAGATTTTGAGGAAACCCTGCCTGCTTATATTGCATCACAAGAAGCAATTGGACTGGCCTATGTAGACGGAAATCACAGATACGCCCCCACTATCCAATATTTTAAGCAATTGTTAGCGCGATCTAATGATGCTTCTATTCTAATTTTTGATGACATCCATTGGAGTGAGGAAATGGAAAAAGCTTGGGAGGAAATAAAACAGGATGGGGAAGTTACCTTAACAATTGACTTATTTTTTATTGGGTTGGTATTTTTAAGAAAAGCACAGAAAGAAAAAGAACATTTTATCATTCGCTATTAATATTGAACATTTGTTACCTGCATCATTTTTAAATTCTTTAGAAGGCTTGCCTGGTTTTAATCGGGAAACATTTGTGCAAGTTCATGCATTAGGAGAACAGGTAACTAGTATGAGATGCAATCCTGCTAAACCTTTTTCGCTTTCAGCACATCCATTTTTACATGCAGCGCAGCCCATACCTTGGTGCTCTCAGGGTTATTATTTATCCGAACGTCCTTCTTTTGTAACGGATCCATTATGGCATGCAGGGGCTTATTATGTACAAGAAGCAAGTAGTATGTTTATTCAATATCTGCTTGAACAAGTCATGCCTGACACTACCGGGAAAGTTGCATTGGATTTGTGTGCTGCTCCTGGAGGGAAGTCTACTTTATTGGCGAATCATTTTAAAAAAGGGTTGGTCGTAGCCAATGAAACGATTAAATCAAGAAATGCCATTTTGGTAGAGAATATAACCAAATGGGGAGGAGATCATGTAGTGGTGACACAAAACGATCCTGCCCATTTTAAGGCGCTTCCGCAATTTTTTGATTTACTCTTAATTGATGCGCCATGCAGTGGAAGTGGTTTATTTCGTAAGGATCCCAATGCTATTCAAGAGTGGAGTGAAGAAAGTGTGCAACATTGTAGCACAAGACAGGCAAGGATTGTAGAAGACAGTATTGATGCTTTGCAAGAAGGGGGTTTTTTGATTTATTCTACTTGTTCTTATTCTTTCGAAGAAGATGAAAAAATGATGGATCGAATCATGTCTATCTCGGGCATGACCAATATCAATATTTCCCCATCTCCAGAATGGAATATTATTGCTTGTGAAAGTCCATTGCATCATGCAAAAGGTTTTAGGTTTTATCCTGACAAAATAAAAGGGGAAGGTTTTTTTGTAGCTGTTTTTCAAAAACAACAAAGTCAGTCCTCCAACTATTATAGTACAGATTTCAATTGGAATATTGCCACTAAACAAGAGCAATCAGTACTCGACTCCTTTTTCAAATTGCCAGATGGTTATTTTTGCATCAATCATCAAAATGGATTGATTGCTGTTCCGTCTATTTTTGAAATGCAAATCAAAGCGTTGTTTAAAAATTTGTATGTCAAAAAAATGGGAATGCCCATTGGAGAAATCAAAGGGAAAGATTTGATACCAGCGCATGCATTGGCTATGAGTGATTGGGCCGAATTGCCTTATGGAAATATAGAAGTGGACTTGCCAACTGCTTTGCAATATCTAAGAAGGGCCGACCTTCATTTAGCCGGGGCAAAGGGATGGCAGGCGGTTACTTATCAAAATACTAAATTGGGGTGGGCTAAATTACTCCCCAACAGATCGAATAATTACTACCCCACTGAGTGGAGAATATTGAAATACTGATAGTTAGGCCCGTAAATAGGCATTTAAGCTCCTATTTGGCTTTTTCTTTGCATTCCCTTTGTACCTTTGTAATATGTTTAAAAAATGGTTATTTATGTTTTGTGCTTTGCTCACTCTTTTACTGAGTGTAGACGCGTATGCATTTAAGCAAAAAACAAAACAAAAAAAAGCCAAGACTTCGATAGCAAGGTCCACAAGTAAATCTTCTAAAAAGAAGAAGCGTAAAACCAAAACGGTTGCTAAGTATGCTAAAAAGAAAGGCAAAAAGGGCAGATCTCGTTATGGTGTTCAAAGAAAGGTTGTAGAAAAAGAAGTCATTGCCAACAATGAAACAAGTGCGCCCAGACTAATGATTGCTCAAAACAAAGAGAAGTCAAGAATAAATGATAGCGTTCGTAAAACGTATTTTACCAATCCTACCAATGAAGTGGATGAAGGTTTTTTCGCTGCTTCTTTTGCCGCTCAAAAAAATGCCAATGCCCTTCAGACCTTGCAGGGGACTGCAGCATCTTTCAAAAGTTTGAGTGGTTGGGAAGATAAAAAGTTTTACCTACTCACGAATGAATTGCCCGTGGGTACCATTGTGCGAGTAACTACTGCTGATTTAAAAAGTATTTGTGCTAAAGTAATTAATGTATTGCCTGAAATGGGGAATGCAATTCAATATCGTTTAAGTGATGCGGCCGTTGCCATTTTAGGGATCACTACAAAGACCTTTACCGTTTCGGTTACTTATTAATCTATTTTATGAAATGTAAATTCTATTCAAGCCTCGTTTTAATGGCTTTCTTTTTAGGCAGTTGTGCGCAATCAACTCAAAAAGAGGAGTCGAGCACAACCCTTACTGCTACTGATTTTCAGAAAGCTATTCAACAAAAAGGGGCACAGGTGTTGGATGTTAGAACCGCTGGAGAATTTCAAAGTGGACACATTGCCGGGGCTTTGCAAGCTGACTGGAGTGATGCAAAGGAATTCGAAAAAAGAACACAGCATTTAGATAAAAAAGCTACTATTTATGTGTACTGTCAAGCAGGGGGACGTAGTGCAGCAGCCCAAACCTATCTTATAGAAAAAGGATATCAGGTAGTGAATTTGGAAGGAGGTATGAGCAATTGGAAAATGAATAATTTGCCAGTAGAAGGGAATGCCAATACAACACAAATGCGTGTGGCAGACTTTGACAAAGTAATTGCGAGCAATGCATTGGTATTGGTAGACATTGGCGCTACTTGGTGCCCACCTTGTCGTAAGATGTTGCCCATAGTGGAAGAAGTAAAAAAAGAAAATAAAGGAAAACTATATTTTTTAGCTGTGGATGGAGGCGTGGATATGGAAGTAATGCAGCATGTTCAATTTGAAGAGTTACCTACCTTTATCATTTATAAAAATGGAAAAGAAGTTTGGAGAAAAACGGGCATTGTTTCCAAAGATGAATTTTTGCAACAATTGAAATAAATCTTACGAGTGAATGTTAAGCTGGCTTTCGATAGCCTCTTAAGAAATCTTCGATGGGCATTCTTTTCTTCCCCTCCCATTGAATATCATTGAGTAGTAAATAACCATCCTTGCAAGCAAATTTGGCAAGGCTTTTTCCATCTGTAATAAAACTACCTGGGGCTTCATTTGGAGTCGCCATTTCAATGCGGGTATGGTATAATTTAACAATCTTGCCTTCTACTTTTGTTATGGCTCCTGGGAAAGGTGCAAGTCCTCTTACATGGTTATGTATGTCTTGAACCGGTAATTCCCAATTGATTTCGCAATCCTTTGTAAAAATTTTGGGAGCATGTTTAATTTGACTTTCCTCCAGCACCGTACTTTGCGGCAGGGATTGAATGGTTCCTTCTACAAGTCCATGTAAAGTTTTAACCAATAATTGAGCACCTACCATCATCATTGTATCATGCAGTGCTCCTGCAGTCATATCCTCGGATATGGCTATGCGATCTTGTAATAAAATATCCCCCGTATCAATGGCATGTTGTAATTGGAAGGTGGTCACGCCTGTTTCTTTTTCGCCATTCATTATCGCCCAATTAATAGGAGCGGCACCCCTATATTGTGGCAGTAAGGAGCCATGGACATTTAAAGTTCCCATGGGTGGAAAGGACCAAATTTTTTCGGGCAACATCCTAAAAGCGACCACTACTTGCAGGTCTGGCTTCCAGGCGCTTAATGCCTCGAAAAATTCAGGGGCCTTTAATTTTTCTGGCTGTAATAAGGGTAAATCATGGGCAAGCGCAAATTGTTTTACTGCGCTTTGTTGTAGCTGCATCCCTCTGCCACCGGGCTTATCCGGTGCAGTCACTACGCCAACTACATTCATTTTTGCATCTAATAAAGCGCTTAAGGATGCCACCGCAAAGGCCGGGGTACCCATAAATACAATTCTAGGTTTATTGTCCATGGGGGCAAAGTTAGTTTATCTGTCATAATTATGTACTTTTGCCCTTTGTGCCCTAGGCGCTTTATTTAAAAAATACAATATGCAACAAGTAACAAAAGGAGATACCATTCAAGTGCATTATCATGGTACTTTATCTAATGGCGAGGTTTTTGATTCATCAAACGGCAGAGCCCCATTGGAATTCGAAGTTGGAAGCGGGATGGTAATTCCTGGTTTTGATAACGGAGTATTAGATATGAAAGTAGGTGACAAGAAAACGATCCATATTCCATTTATGGAAGCATACGGTCCAAAACAAGCAGAAATGATTGTGGAGTTCCCTAAAACACAATTTCCTCCAGACTTAAATCCAGAAGTGGGAATGGCATTAACAATGAACAATGGTCAAGGTCAACAATTTCAAGTTAATGTGGTGGAGGTAAAGGAAGAAGTGGTTGTATTAGATGCAAACCATCCTTTAGCTGGACAGGATTTGACTTTTGATTTAGAATTGGTAAGCATTGATACGCCATCTAAAATCATTACTGAATTCTAGTAGCTCTTATTCATAAGCACTTTACTATTGATCAATAATTAGTATCATTAATTTAGGCGTTCCAGATTATTGGAACGCCTTTTTTTATTCGACAAATTCAAATTATCTTGGGTCTTCTTATCATTGGCTTTAATTCATTAGTTTATGGAATTATCTAGTTTACAAGTAGCAGCGCGATTCATGCGATATGTGCAAATTGACACCCAAAGTGATCCCAATAGCACCAGCTTCCCTTCTACTGAAAAGCAAAAAAACTTGTCTCAACTCTTGGCCAATGAATTATTGGCAATGGGTATACCCGATGCACATATGGATGCAAATGGGTATGTGATGGCTACAATACCTTCTACATTGAAGGGGGAGCCCAAACCTAATTTGCCGGTGATTTGTTTTTGTGCTCACGTAGATACGGCACCAGATTGCAGTGGCACAGATGTAAAACCTATTTTACATCAAAATTATAATGGGGCGGACATTGTATTGCCAGACGACCCTACGCAAGTAATTACGATAGCGGATCATCCTTACTTAAAAGAAATGTTGGGAGCAGATATTATTACCGCTTCTGGAAAAACATTATTAGGAGCGGATGATAAAGCGGGTGTAACCATCATTATGGAAATGGCAAAATATTTAATGGAGCATCCCGACATTCAACATGGGCCTGTTAAAATATTATTTACACCCGATGAAGAAGTGGGAAGAGGGACTGATTATTTGGATTTAAAAAAGCTAGGAGCTGATTATGGCTATACATTGGATGGAGGGGAGTTGGGATGTTTTGAAATGGAAACCTTTAGCGCAGATTATTTAACACTAGATATACAGGGAGTGATTGCGCATCCGGGAGCAGCGAAAGGAGTAATGCAAAATGCTATCAAAGTAGCCGGTGCGA
>JACCDH011625377.1_pt1 | contig 16500 bp, 13 predicted proteins | sample 7442481 | NCBI WGS metagenome assembly JACCDH01 (sample SAMN15323433, study PRJNA562643) | freshwater metagenome | isolation source: river surface water | place: USA:Blue River Watershed | collected 2017-08-15
AGCGGCACCAATGCCGTGCGCTACGGCACCATGCGCGAGAACGTGCTGGCCATGGAAGAGGTCACCGCAGCGGGCGAGGTGATTCGCACCGGCACCCGCGCCAAGAAGTCGAGCGCCGGTTACGACCTGACGCGCCTGATGGTGGGCAGCGAAGGCACGCTGGGCGTGATGACCGAAATCACCGTGCGCCTGTACCCCTTGCCCGAAGCCATCTCGGCGGCCATTTGCTCCTTTCCCAGCATCGAAGCGGCTGTGCACACGGTCATCCAGACCATCCAGCTGGGCGTGCCGATTGCCCGCGTGGAGCTGATCGACCACAACACCGTGCGCATGGTCAACCAGTATGCCAAGCTGGGCCTGCGCGAAGAGCCCATGCTGCTGATGGAATTTCACGGCTCACCTGCGGGCGTGAAGGAACAAGCCGAGACGGTGCAAGAGATCGCCAGCGAATTTGGCGGTAACGCGTTTGAATGGGCCCTCACCCCCGAAGAGCGCACGCGCTTGTGGACAGCCCGCCACAACGCCTACTTTGCCGCTGTGCAAAGCCGCCCCGGCTGCCGCGCCATCAGCACCGACACCTGCGTGCCCATCAGCCGCCTGGCCGATTGCCTGCTCGACTCGATCACCGAAACCGATGCCAGCGGCATTCCTTACTTTTTGGTGGGCCATGTGGGCGACGGCAACTTCCACTTTGGCTATTTGATCGACCCGAACAACCCGCAGGAGTGCGAAACGGCCGAGGCGCTCAACCAACAACTGGTCAACCGCGCCTTGCGTTTGGGCGGCACTTGCACCGGCGAGCACGGCATTGGCCTGCACAAGATGGACTTCTTGCGCACCGAAACCGGCGAAGGCGCGGTGGACATGATGCGCACCATCAAGCGGGCGCTGGACCCGCACAACATCATGAACCCGGGGAAGATTTTCTCGATGTGAACGGTCGCGGATAAACCGCGCCGTTCAGATCGCAGCCTTCAAAACAGCAGGCTGTCGCAGCAAGGCTTCAACCTTGTCGCACAGTTGTGCCGGCTCAAACGGCTTGAGCATGAGGTCACTGAGACCGGCCGACTCAAAGCGCTCCAAATCTTGCGGCGTGACGTTGGCCGTCAGGCCCAAAATGGGCAAGTCTTGGAGTCGTTCTGACGCGTTTTGCCGTATCGCTGCCGTGGCGGCAATGCCGTCCATCACCGGCATGACCATGTCCATCAAGACCAAATCCACGGCTTGCGCGGCCAAGACCTCCAGCGCTTTTTGGCCATCGACGGCTTCCAGCACCTGACAGCTTGGCCAGGCGTTCAGAAGCACTTGTCTGACCAGCAAACGGTTCAGTGGGTGATCGTCGACCACCAGGAAGCGCCAGGCTTTGTCGGCCGTTTTCACTTCGAGCCTGGTCGATGCCGTCTTTGCCACAGGCGCAGCCGTTGCGACCACCGGCAAGCGCAACCAAAAGCGTGAGCCCTTGCCCAACTCGCTTTCAAAGCCCATCTGGCCACCCAGCAAATCCGTCAGTTTTTGAGAAATGGCCAAGCCCAGCCCATTGCCACCATAGATGGCGTGGATGTCGCCGTCGGCCTGACTGAAGCGCTGGAAGATTTTGGCCTGCCGGTCCTTGGCAATGCCAATGCCGGTGTCTTCGACTTCAAACAACACATTGGGCGGCGCCCATTTCACACGCAACACCACCGAACCCTCGTGTGTGAACTTGAGTGCATTGCCCAGCAAGTTCACCAGCACCTGCATCAAACGGTGCCGGTCGGTGTGCACCCATTGCGGCAAGGTGGCATCGACCTCCAGGCGGTAATCGAGCTCCATGCTGTTGACCCGGGGACTGAACAATTCAAACGCGTGTTCCACCACACGGCGCAGTTCAAAGTCTTCAGGCTGGATGATCAGGCGCCCGGCTTGCAATTGCGAGTAATCCAGGATGTCATTGATCACCGTCATCAGGTGTTCGGCCGACTGACGCGTGTGGTTGAGCACCTTGAGCGCGGCGGGTTTGTTTTCGACACGCGACAAGAGCAAGGCGTTGAAACCCAAAATGGCATTCATGGGCGTGCGCAATTCATGGCTGACCGTGGCGATGAATTGCTCACGCATTTGCATGGTCTGCTCCAGCTCTTGCCGCTTGGCCTCCAGCTGACTTTGGTTATGCAAGCTCTCTTGCAGAGCCTCTCGGTGCAGCCGCGCATAAATCATCGGCACGATCATCAAAATGCCGGTGATCAAGCTGAAGGTCAACCAAGACGACCGGGCATGGACCTGCCCTACCTCGAATGGCGGCACCATGCCGTGGTAGCTCGCATAGGCCATCACCGACTGCAGCGCAAAAACAGCCATCAACCAAAATGTGCCCGCCTTGCGACTGATCACGAAAAACGGCGTCAAGGGCAGGATCAACAGCCAGGAAAAGCGCGGAGAAAAAACGCCACCAGCACTGTAGGCCGAATAAAAAAGCACAAATGCGCCAGCAGCCGTACCCATGTGGACCGCCCAGGTCAGGGACATGCCTCGGTTGATCAGCACCAACAGGATCACCAGCCAAACCGCCATGGAGTTGAACAGCACCGCCGCGTTGCGGTAAGGGCTGATCACCGCATAGAGCAGAAGCACCGCGATGATCACGGTGACAAAGAAAAAGATGTAGGGCATCTTGCCCTGCCTGAAGGCACGCGGGAAATGGCGAACCAACCATTGCACTTGTTGCATCCACCCATTTTTCAGGTGCACAGGCCTGAGCTGTCGCAGCTGTCGGAATTGACTCAAGGCGCGCATCGTCTTAACCCCGCATTCTTTGCAAATGCTGGCTGACGCAGCGGGTCAGCCGATCGAGGTCCATGGGCTTGTCCATCACATCGTCCATGCCGGCATCCAGACAGCGTTGTCGGTCTACCGGGTTGGTGTTGGCCGTCAAAGCAATGATGGGCATGGCTTGCGTCATGGCGGGAAACTGTCGGCGAATTTGCTGGGTCAAGGCCATGCCATCCATCTCCGGCATGACCATATCGATCAGCGCCACATCAAAACTTTGCTCATCGAGCAAGACCAGCGCTTGTGCGGCGCCATCGGCCGTGACGATCTGCGCCTTGGGCCAGCATTTTTGCAATTGCATGCGCGCCACCATCAAGTTCAAGGCGTTGTCGTCCACCACCAAAATGCGCAACGCTTGGTCTGCGGTAATGGCCCATGGCCGCTCCGGCTGGGCCACTTTGGCATCCACCCTCGGAATGCGGAACCAGAATGTGGCGCCCTGTCCTTCTTGACTGTTCACCCCAATTTGGCCTCCGTGCAACAGCACCAGCTTTTCACAGATCGACAGTCCCAAACCCGTGCCGCCGTAGGTGCGTGTGGTCTGCACATCGGCATGCTCAAAACGCCGAAAGATGTTGACCTGCTGTGTAAGCGCAATGCCACGACCGGCATCGCTGACCTGGAACAAGATGTCTGCGCCTTGGGCCTGTATGCGCAAACGCACGGCACCCGATGCGGTGAACTTCAAGGCGTTGTCCAGCAATTTGCTCAAGATTTGGCGCAAGCGCTGTGGGTCGCCATGGATGCGCGCGGGCAAATGCGGATCAAGCTCACCGAGCCATTCAATGCCTTTTTCATGGGCTCGCGCCCTCAGGGGCTGCAAAGCATCTTCCATCAGCTCCGCAAGTGAAAAATCCACGTTGAAAAGCGCCAGCTTGTTGGCCTGCAGCTGCGAAAAATCCAGAATGTCGTTGACCACCTGGAGCAAGTGCTGGGTCGACCGGCGAATGTGATCGACGACCTCGACCTCCTCGGGTTCGCTGGACAACTCTTCTCGCAGGACGCCGTTGAAGCCCAAGATCGCATTCATGGGGGTGCGCAGTTCGTGGCCCACTGCAGCCAAAAATTCGTCTTTGTGCGCTTGTGCCTTGAACAAGGCTTCATGGGTCGCTTGGAGCTCCTTGTTGCGCAGATCCAGTTGCTGCAGCTGCTTCTCGTGCAGCTGGTCAAACAACCAGACGCAGAGCATCAAACTGCCCAGGCCCATCACGTTCTGCATCACCGCCCAAGGAACCGCTTGAGGACTGATGAGGGCATGCCCACTGATCCAGCCGCTTTCGGTGGCCTGACAAAGGCCCCAAATGACGGCCAGAACAACACCCATCCATTTGATCGCGGGGGCCGGTCCCAGCAGCATCAACACCGGCAAGGAGACCACATTCAACCAAACCAGCACGGTCGAATTGACGCCGCCTGAATTCATCGCGACATAAACCACCAGGGCCACACACAACAAGGAGGCGACGTGCAGCACGGGCGAAAACAGCTTCTCGATCCTGGTGAACGGCAACAAGCCGAAACACATCAAGCTGAAAGCCAGGTTGACGTTGCGGTCGTAATACCCGGAAGGGATCAGGTAAAACACCCAAGAGTCCAAACCAATGGCCAGCAAATAAACAGCCAGCAGGTTTTTGCTTTCAAAAATCGACACACGCGGTGATCGCACGTCCCCGCGCCATGTCAACGCTTCGAAGCGGCTCATTGCGATATCTCTCAGGCGCGCAATTTATCAATCAGGCCGTTGAGCTCATCGAGCGAGCCAAATTGAATGCTCAGCTCGCCCATTTCTTCGATCTTGCCCATGCGCTTGACGCGTTTTTTGACGCGCACCTCGACTTCGGCCATCAGTAAGTCAGATAACTCCTCTTCCACTCGGCGGATGTCGCGTGACTTTTCTTTCTTGGGTTTTTGGTGCACCAAGTTGAATTCAGCACTGAGCTTCTTGACCAGGCTTTCGGCCTCGCGCACCGACAATTTTTTGGCGGCGATCTGGTTGGCCGCTGTGATTTGGGCCGCTTTGTCCAGTGCCAACAAGGCGCGGGCATGGCCCATGTCCAGGTCGCCCGCCATCAACATGGTCTGCACCGGCTCGGCCAGATTCAGCAGACGCAAAAGATTGCTGGCGGCGCTGCGCGAGCGACCAACCGCCTGGGCCGCCGCTTCGTGAGTGAGCCCAAACTCTCGCACCAAGCGTTGTAAACCCTGGGCTTCTTCCAGCGGGTTCAGATCTTCGCGCTGGATGTTTTCAATCAGCGCCATGGCTGCAGCCGCTTCATTGGGCACATCGCGCACCAACACGGGAACCACGTTGAGGCCGGCCAATTTGGAGGCTCTGAAGCGCCGCTCACCGGCAATGATTTCGTATTTGCCGGCGTTCGGGCCATCGCTGAGCTGGCGCACCAAAATGGGCTGCATGATGCCCTGGGCCTTGATGGACTCGGCCAATTCGTACAAAGCGCCTTCGTCCATGCGGGTGCGCGGCTGGTAAACACCGGCCACCATCTGGTCCACATTCAACTGGCTGGGCAAGCCGGTTTCAGCGTTTGCAACAGCGGCGGGTGCATCAGCGACTTTGGGGCCCAACAGGGCTTCGAGTCCACGGCCCAGGCCTTTGGGTTTTTTGGTGACCATGGTCATTCCTTCAAAAGAGTTTGCAAAAGCGCGTGGCCCTCAGGCCAATCGCCCAGCGATGTTTCTGCGTTGATGTGTCCTGCTTCGCCCAGATCCACCCACTGAGCGGCCCAGTCATGGGCCAGCCCTTGGGCGCGGGCGGCGGTGCAATACGGATCGTTCTGGCTGCCCACCAGGACGCTCTTGAACGGCAAAGGCTGGCGCACGATGGGCGACCAGCCGGGCAATTGTTCTTTCAGTTCAGGGGCCTCCACATCCCCCGGCGCCACCAGCAAAGCGCCGCGCACGCGCCCGACATGACGCGAGAAAGCTGCCCAAGCCGCCACCTGCAGGCAGCCCAGACTGTGAGCAGCCAGCACCAAGGGGCCTGGCGTGTCGACCACCACCTCGTCCAGGCGAGCCAGCCAATCGCCACGCCTTGGGCGCAGCCAATCGTTTTGCTCGACCACGGCATAGCCATAGCGGCGCACCCAATGCATTTGCCAATGCCCGGGTCCACTGCCCTGCCAACCGGGCAAGATCAATACGGTGGCGCTCATGCTCAGAGGGTGGGCGCGCGTTGCACCAGTTCGCGGGCAAATTCCACATAGGCCTGGCTGCCCTTGGCGGACGGGTCAAACACGACGCCCGGCAAGCCGTAACTGGGCGCTTCTGCCAGGCGCACGTTGCGCGGGATCACGGCGTCAAACACCTTGTCGCCAAAGTGGGCCTTGAGTTGCTCACTCACTTGCATCTGCAACGTGATGCGAGGGTCGAACATGACGCGCAAGAGGCCGATGATCTTGAGGTCCTTGTTCAGATTGGCATGCACCTGCTTGATGGTGTTGACCAGATCGGTCAGCCCTTCCAAAGCAAAGTATTCGCATTGCATCGGCACGATCACGCCGTGGGCCGAACACAGGCCATTGAGGGTCAGCATCGACAGGGATGGCGGGCAGTCGATCAGGACAAAGTCGTAGTCTGCATCGACTGCGGCCAGTGCCATTTTGAGGCGTTGGTCACGGTGCTCCAGATCGACCAGCTCCACCTCGGCACCGGCCAATTCGCGGTTGGCACTGAGCACGTCATAGCCGCACTTGTCGGCTTTCACGGCGGCCTCTTTGATCGAGGCGGACTCGAGCAACACGTCGTACACGCTGAGTTCGAGATTGCGTTTGTCGATGCCCGAACCCATGGTGGCATTGCCTTGGGGGTCCAGGTCCACCAGCAACACACGCTGCCCCACTTTGGCCAGGCCCGCAGCCAGATTGACCGTGGTGGTGGTTTTGCCGACGCCACCCTTTTGGTTGGCAATGCAGAAGATTTTGGCCATGGTGAAACGTCCGGTTTATTTGGAGATGGCCAGCTTGACGCCAAAGCCAATGAGGAAAACACCCGCCAGCTTTTCCAGCCAACGTCCGATCAAGGGATTGGCCCGCATGCGCTCAGCCAGATGGTGGGTGAGCAACGTCATGCCCAGACCATAAAGAAATGTCAGGCCTGCGATGGTGGCTGCCATCACGCCAAAACTGAGCAAGCCCAGGTGGTGCTTGGGGTCCACGAACAAAGGGAAGAACGCCATGTAAAAAACGATGGCCTTGGGGTTGAGCAAGGTGATGGCCAAGGCCTGCTGGAAATAATGGCGCGGGCGGATATTGAGCACGGGCGCATCACCGGGCTTGGCCGACAGCATCTTCCAGCCCAGCCAGGCCAGATAGACGGCGCCCAGCCACTGCACCGCCGTGAATGCCGCGGGATAAGTGGACAAGACCGCCGCCACACCGGCCACGGCCAACCACATCAGCACCTGGTCCCCGGCGATCACCCCCAACGTTGCACCCAAGCCGCCAGCCATGCCACCTTTGCTGGTGGAGGTGATGAGCGCCAGATTGCCCGGTCCGGGTATGGCCAGGAACAAAACAATCGCCGCAACAAACGAACCGTAATCCGAAATACCGAAAAACATGGGCACTCTTTTTGGGGGAATATGGCGAGTGTAAGTGATGGGGTCACAAATCCAGCGTCAAGCAAACCTGTTTCACGTGAAACACATTGATCACACCCCTCGCGATCAAGCTGAAGACACGCCTGTTTTGAGGACATTGCCAGGCAACACGGCCTGACAACCCCGATCAAGCGGCGCAGACGTCCGGACGCATCCAGACCATGCAGCGCTCCACATCCAGGCCTGGCACCGTCAATGGTTCCACGTGAAACACTTTCACATCCTTGGGCAAGGCGTCAATCTCATCTTGGGGGTGCTTGCCCTTCATGGCCATCCAGACGCCACCTTCTGCCAGGGCCGAACGGGACCAGGTCACGAAGTCGGGCAAGGAAGCAAAGGCACGGGAACAAATGACCTGGTAGGGATCGGTCAAGGTTTCCACCCGGGCATGAAGCCCGCGCAGGTTGGGCAGCTTCAAGCTCACGGCCACCTGCTGCACAAAAGCGGTCTTTTTGGCCACAGTGTCCACACAGGTCACATTCAATTCAGGCATGCAAATGGCCAATACCACGCCGGGCAAACCGCCGCCCGAGCCCACATCCAGCACACGGATCGGCTGGCCCCGCGTGTGCCGCGTCAATGGCGCAATCGCCGTCAAACTGTCCAACAGGTGGTGCGTCAGCATCTCCGCAGGATCGCGCACAGCGGTCAAGTTGTACACTTTGGTCCATTTTTGGATCAAGGCCATGTAATCCAGCAGGCGTTGTTGCTGTTCAGCAGACAGGTCCAAGCCCAAGGCTTGGATACCCGCACGCAAGCCCTCAGCCAAATTTGCGCTCATGCGGACTGGCTTTCTTCGGCGGGATGCATGAAGCCCTTGAAGCCACCCTTCTTCAGGTGGATCAACAGCAAGGACACACTGGCGGGCGTGATGCCCGAGATGCGCGAGGCCTGGCCAAGCGTTTCAGGCCGGTGTTTGGCCAATTTCTGACGGGCTTCAATCGACAAGGCGGACACCTGCATGTAATCCAGACTGTCGGGCAAGCGCAGGTGCTCATAAAAAGCAGCACGCTCCACCTCGCCCTTTTGGCGGTCAATGTAGCCGGAATACTTGGCCGCGATCTCAACCTGCTCGATCACCGGAGCACTCAAGTCGCCCAAGGTTTCACGTGAAACATCGGCGCTGGCCATGCGGCCTTCGTCCAAGGACATCAAGGCCTGATAAGTGACGTTTGGACGACGCAACAAGTCAAACAGATTGTGTTCATGCTCAATGGCTTTGCCCAACACCCGCACCGACTCTTCGGCGGGCAGGTTGCGCGGGTTCACCCAGGTGGATTTCAGGCGTTCTGTTTCACGTGAAACAGCATCACGCTTGCGGCTGAAAGCATCCCAACGGGCATCATCGACCAAGCCCATCTGACGGCCCACTTCGGTCAAGCGGGCATCGGCATTGTCTTCGCGCAGCTGCAAACGGAACTCGGCTCGGCTGGTGAACATGCGGTATGGCTCGGTCACGCCTTGCGTGACCAAATCGTCGACCAGCACGCCCAGATAGGCCTGGTCGCGTGCGGGCGTCCAAGCCACTTCACCCCGGCATTGCAGCGCGGCGTTGATGCCCGCGAACAAGCCCTGCGCCGCAGCCTCTTCATAACCGGTGGTGCCGTTGATCTGACCGGCAAAGAACAGGCCGTTGATCTGCTTGGTCTCGAAGCTGTTCTTCAAGGCGCGAGGGTCAAAGTAGTCATATTCGATCGCGTAGCCAGGACGCAGGATGTGGCAGTTTTCCAGGCCTTTCATCGAGCGCACCAGGTCGTACTGAATGTCAAACGGCAAGCTGGTCGAAATGCCGTTGGGGTAGTACTCGTTGGTGGTCAGGCCTTCAGGCTCCAGAAAAATCTGGTGACTGTCCTTGTCGGCAAAGCGGTTGATCTTGTCTTCCACACTCGGGCAATAGCGCGGGCCCACGCCCTCGATCTTGCCGGTGAACATGGGGCTCCGGTCAAAACCCGAGCGGATGATCTCGTGCGTGCGTTCGTTGGTGTGGGTGATCCAGCATGGCATCTGCTGCGGGTGCATCTCGGCACGGCCCATGAAGCTGAACACCGGCACGCCATCGTCCGGATTCATGCCGCCTGGCATGCCATCGCCAGGCTGCTCAAAACATTGGCTGAAATCGATGGTTCGGCCATCCAGGCGCGGCGGAGTGCCCGTCTTCAAACGCCCTTGCGGCAACTTCAACTCTTTCAGGCGAGCCGACAAACTGACGGCAGGCGGATCCCCTGCCCGACCAGCCGCATAGTTTTGCAAGCCCACGTGGATCTTGCCGTCCAGGAATGTGCCGGCCGTCAGCACCACGGTGCGCGAACGGAAACGGATGCCCACCTGGGTGACCGCCCCCACCACCCGGTCCCCTTCCACCATCAGATCGTCCACCGCCTGTTGAAACAGCCACAAGTTCGGCTGGTTCTCCAGGATACGGCGGATGGCTGCTTTGTAGAGGATGCGGTCAGCCTGAGCGCGGGTCGCGCGCACCGCGGGACCTTTGGAGGAATTGAGGATGCGGAACTGGATACCGCCTTCGTCGGTGGCCAAGGCCATGGCACCGCCCAGCGCATCGACTTCCTTGACCAGGTGACCCTTGCCGATGCCGCCAATGCTGGGGTTGCAGCTCATTTGGCCCAGCGTCTCGATGTTGTGCGACAGGAGCAAGGTCTTGCAACCCATGCGCGCAGCGGCCAACGCGGCTTCTGTTCCGGCATGGCCACCGCCGACCACGATCACATCGAATTCTTGAGGGTAAAGCATGAATGTCTGCCTCTGGTCGAGGCCAAAAAATGGGCGCCGCCTGCGCCGTGGGGCGCCCTGCCACGGGATCGGCTGAAGTTGCTTATTTTACAGGCACACCCTGAATCGTCACCATGCTCAGGTCTTCAAGGGCAAAGCACCCGCTGCCTTGACTTCACCCAATGAAAAACTCGTATGCAAGTCCTTCACATTGGGCAAATTGATGAGGACATCCCGGGCAAACTGGCTGAAGGTGTTCAAGTCTTTGCTGACGACCTGCAATTCAAAGGTGCCTGTGCCGCTGATGTAGTGACAGGAAATCACTTCCGGGATCTTGAGAATGGCCTCTTCCAATTGACGCGTCACATCACCGCGATTGCGCTCGGCATCAAGCCGAACGAATGCAAAAACATCCAGCCCGACCTTTTGACGATCGATCTCGGCACGGTACCCTTTGATGACGCCCGACTCCTCCAGTGCGCGAACCCGTCGCCAACATGGCGCCGCCGATAAACCCACGCGCTGGGCAAGTTCAGCATTGGTCAAGCGACCGTCATTTTGAAGTTCATTCAAAATCGCCCAATCAAATTTGTCCAGTGTTTCCATAATTTATCCTTTTGAGCAAGATTCTTTCAAATCATAGGGGAAATCCTGTCGCATAAAGCAAGCACCTGTCGGCTCGCCCGCTCTACACTGATTGCGAATTTCCACTTGCAGGACTCCGCCATGAATGCCCCTTTGCCCGACTCGATTCGCCAAGCTCTTGAGACGGTGACGCTCGACGACAAATACAGCCTGGATGTCGGCCGTGCCTTCATGAGCGGGGTGCAAGCCCTGGTCAAGTTACCCATGCTGCAACGCTAACGAGACTCGCTGCAAGGCAAAAACACCGCGGGCTTCATCAGTGGCTATCGGGGCTCGCCGCTGGGCAATTACGACCAGTCGCTGTGGAAAGCCAAAGACCACCTGAAGGCCCAAAACATCGTCTTTCAGCCGGGCGTGAACGAAGAGCTGGCCGCCACGGCCCTGTGGGGGACACAGCAACTGGGCTTTGCACCACACGGCACCAACAAGTTCGATGGCGTGTTCGGCATCTGGTACGGCAAAGGCCCTGGCGTGGACCGCTGTTCGGACGTGTTCAAGCACGCCAACATGGCGGGCACCACCCCTTGGGGTGGTGTGCTGGCCGTGGCCGGCGACGACCATGTGGCCAAAAGCTCCACTGCGGCGCACCAGAGCGACCACATCTTCAAGGCCTGTGGCCTGCCGGTGTTCTTTCCGGCCAGCGTGCAAGACATCCTCGACCAAGGCCTTCATGCACTGGCCATGAGCCGCTTTGCGGGTATCTGGTCGGGCATGAAAACCATTCAGGAGATTGTCGAATCCAGCGCCACGGCACACATCGACCCTGAACGTGTGCAGATCGTCTTGCCCGAATTCGTGATGCCACCCGGCGGTGTTCACATCCGCTGGCCCGACACGGCCTTGGAACAAGAGGCCCGCTTGTTCGATTACAAGTGGTATGCCGCTTTGGCCTACATCCGCGCCAACCGCCTCAACCACAATGTGATCGCCAGCGCCAACGACCGCTTTGGCCTGATCGCCAGCGGCAAAGCCTACAACGACACGCGTCAAGCCCTGCTGGACTTGGGCCTGGATGACGACCGTTGCCGACAATTGGGCATCCGTTTACACAAAGTAAACGTGGTCTGGCCCCTGGAAGCCCAAACCACACGTGAATTTGCCACCGGTCTGCGCGAGATTTTGGTCGTCGAGGAAAAACGCCAGGTCATCGAATACCAGCTCAAGGAAGAGCTGTACAACTGGCGCGACGATGTCCGTCCCAACATCCTGGGCAAATTTGACGAAAGCGAAGGCGATGTGTCGGGTGGGGAATGGTCCATTCCCAATCCGAGCGATCGCAAGCTCTTGCGTGCCAATGCCGATTTGACGCCCGCCATCATCGCCAGGGCCATTGCCAAACGGCTGAAAAAACTGGGCATCGACAGCGACACCACTGCACTGATCGACGCGCATCTGGCGGTGCTCGATGGCAAAGAACAACACATGCAGGCTTTGACACTGGGTGCAAGCGCTGATCGTCAGCCCTGGTTCTGCTCAGGCTGCCCGCACAACACCTCCACCAAGGTCCCCGAAGGCTCACGCGCCATGGCCGGCATTGGCTGCCATTTCATGAGCATCTGGATGGACCGCAGCACCGTGGGCTTCACCCAAATGGGCGGTGAAGGTGTGCCATGGTCTGGGCAACAACCCTTCAGCACCGATCAGCACATCTTTGCCAACATCGGTGACGGCACCTACTTCCACAGCGGCATCCTGGCGGTGCGCCAAAGCGTGGCTTCGGGTGTCAACATCACCTACAAAATTTTGTACAACGATGCCGTGGCCATGACCGGTGGCCAGCAAGTGGGCGAACGCCCCGAAGGCCACAGCGTGGTGCAAATCGCCATGAGCATGCGGGCAGAAGGTGCTGGGCGCATCGCTGTGGTCACCGACGAACCCGAAAAATACGATGCTGTGGCTTTGGCCGAAGGCGTGCGCGTGTTCCACCGCGACGAACTCGACCGCATCCAGCGCGAAATGCGCGAGATCAAAGGCTCCACCGTCATCATTTACGACCAGACTTGCGCCACCGAAAAACGCCGCCGCCGCAAGCGCGGCACCATGGTGGACCCGGCTGTGCGCGTGATGATCAACGAAGAAGTCTGCGAAGGCTGTGGCGACTGCGGTGTGCAATCGAACTGCCTCTCGGTCGAGCCATTGGAGACTGAACTCGGCCGCAAACGCACCATCAACCAAAGCACTTGCAACAAGGACACCAGTTGCCTCAAGGGCTTTTGCCCCAGCTTTGTGACCGTGGAAGGTGGTCAGTTCAAGAAAAAGACGGGCAAGGCCACAAGCACGCTGTCGCCCTCAGAATTGGGGGCCCTACCTGAGCCCACATTGCCCGACACCTCCCATCCTTGGGGCACGGTGGTGGCTGGTGTTGGCGGCACGGGTGTCATCACCATTGGCCAATTGCTGGGCATGGCCGCATACATCGAAGGCAAGGGAATCGTCACACAAGACGCAGCAGGCCTGGCCCAAAAAGGCGGCGCCACCTGGAGCCACATCCTGGTCGCCGATTCTCAAAATGACATCCGCACCACACGCGTGAGCATGGCCGCCGCCGATGTGATTTTGGGTTGTGATCCGATCGTGACGGCTTCCAAGGAAACCCTGCTGCGCATGCGCGAAGGCCGCACCCATGTGGCACTCAACAGCAGCAGCACACCTACTGCCGCTTTCGTGAAAAACGGCAATTGGCAGAACCCGGCAGAGCAATGCCTTGCTGAAATTTCCAAGCAAGTGGGCAGCACCGGCGTCAGCGCTTTTGATGCGGATCTGCTGGCCAAACAATTGATGGGTGACACGATTTACGTCAACCCCATGATCTTGGGTTATGCGTGGCAAAAGGGCTGGATACCGATGCACCGTGAATCGCTGATCCGTGCCATCGAACTCAACGAAGTCGCTGTTGAAAACAACCTGACGGCTTTTGAATGGGGCCGACATGCTGCGCACCATCTGGATGTGTTGATGCAGAAGATGCAACCTGAAAAAACGATCCACTTCAAAAAGCGCGAAACGCTGGATGATCTGATTCAAAACCGCATGGCGCGGTTGACCGACTACCAAAACAACGCTTACGCCGAGCGTTACCGGGTTTTCGTGGAACGCGTCAAAACGGCAGAAGCGCCCCTGGGAAAAACTTTGTTGAGTGAAACCGTAGCACGCCAGCTTTACAAATTGATGGCCTACAAAGACGAATACGAAGTGGCACGGCTGCACACCCAGTCAGGTTTTCTGAACCGCATTCAGGACAACTTTGAAGGTGACTTCAAAGTCCACTACCACCTGGCTCCGCCGCTTCTGGCCAAACGCAATGCCAAGGGTGAATTGATCAAACAGAAGTTTGGCCCGGCCATGCTGACAGGTTTCAAGTTGCTGTCCAAACTCAAAGGTCTGCGAGGTACCTCATTGGATATTTTGGGCCGCACAGAAGAAAGAAAAACCGAACGTGCGTTGATCGGTGAATACATGCAGCATGTCGAAGCAGCGCTGCAAGGGCTCAATGCGCAGACCCATGCCCATGCGGTGGACGTGGCGCGCGTGCCAGAAAACATCAAGGGTTTTGGTCACGTCAAGGAACGCAACATCCAGGCCGCACGCAGCCTTTGGACGTCTCTGAGCAAAGCCTGAAAAACAAAGGCCACCTTGCGGTGGCCTTTGGTGATGGATTCGATTCAACCACAAGGTGAATCGAATGAAAGATCATCGTGCGTCGGGCAATTCGATCTTGACTTCCAGAACTTCCAAGTTGTCCTGGCGTTCCAGATTGACCTTGATGTCGTCCTGATTGATCTTGATGTATTTGCTGATCACGGCGACCAACTCACGTTGCAAGTCAGGCAGGTAATCTGGCTCGGCTGCATTGCGACCACTGCGCTCATGCGCCAAGATGATCTGCAAACGTTCTTTGGCCACATTGGCGGTTTTCTTCTTTTCGCCCAGCAGGAAGGAAAGAAAGGACATGGTTTATTTGCCTCCGAAAAGACGTTTCAGGAAACCAGGTTTTTCGGCTTCGGTGAAACGCATCGGCTTGTCTTCACCCAAGAAACGATCAATCACATCTTTGTAGGCTTCAGACACATCGCTGTTGGCCATGTGGATCGCAGGCGTGCCCTGGTTCGAAGCTTGCAAAACATTTTCGCTCTCGGGGATTACACCCAGCAGCTTGATGCGCAAGATGTCCTGGATGTCTTGCAAAGACAACATCTGACCGTCTTCCACGCGATTGGGGTTGTAGCGGGTGATGAGCAAATGCTCTTTGATCGGCTCCAAACCTTCAATGGCACGTTTGGTCTTGCTGCCCAACATGCCCAAAATGCGGTCTGAATCACGCACCGAAGATACTTCAGGATTGGTCACGACCAAGGCTTCGTCGGCAAAATGCATGGCCATCAAAGCACCCGTTTCGATACCGGCAGGGGAATCGCACACGATGTATTCAAAACCCATGTCGCTCAAATCGTTGAGCACTTTTGCAACGCCTTCTTGCGACAAGGCTTCCTTGTCACGGGTTTGAGAGGCCGCCAGCACAAACAAGTTGCTGCACTTCTTGTCTTTGATCAGGGCTTGGTTCAAATTGGCCTCACCCTGAATCACGTTGATCAGGTCGTACACCACACGGCGTTCGCAACCCATGATCAAGTCCAGGTTGCGCAGACCCACATCAAAGTCGATCACAGCTGTTTTAAAGCCTTTCAAAGCCAAGCCGGTGGCGAAACTGGCGCTGGTCGTGGTTTTGCCAACGCCGCCTTTGCCGGAAGTCACTACGACGATTTTTGCCATGGGGTTTTCTTTCTAGGACAGAGATAAAAGCGGATTCAGGATATCAGAGGCGAAATCAACAATTTGTCGCCATCAGGGCCTGATTGCAAACAAACCTGTGCAGGCAAGCCAGCAACCTCGGCAGGTAAAGGATTTTCGCTGGTGCGGTACACACCTGCAATTGAAATCAATTCGGGCGACATCGAATGGGCAAAGATCATAGCGTTGGTGTTACCGCGCGCGCCGGCAATCGCTTTACCACGCAAACTGCTGTAAATATGGATAGATCCATCGGCAATGACTTCAGCACCAGGATTGACCACTGCCAAAACCACCAAATCCCGGCCCTTGGCATAAACCTGCTGACCAGAGCGGAGCGGCTTATCAATCACCATCGCACCCAAAATGGGGGATGCCACTGGCGCAATCATCTCGGGTGTTGGTCTTGAAGGCTCAGCAAGGGGCACAGAACGGCGTATGCGGGCATCTGAGGCGTCAACCAACCCTAACCCTTGTGCAACAAGCAATACCTCGTTGCTTGCCCCTTTGATGGCCAAGGGAACCAAGTCATGTTGACGCAGGGCTGATAAAAGTTTTGCCAAATCAAATTCAGAAGCTTGTAAATCTGAAGGCAGTAAAGAGACATCAATGACAACAGGATCGTGATCAAAGAACCCGGGGCTGTCAGACAATTGCTGACTCAGAGCCGCTGAGACGGCATCAATGCTGGATGTCCTGAGCAACAAAGCAACCAATGGCAAATCAGCGCTTTTGATGTCGTAACACAGTGAGGAAGGAGCGTCTGAATCGAAGGCCATGGTGCCGAGATGGGGGAAAAGATGCAAATCTTACCAGCGCACTTGTTATTTGTTAGTTTTCTATAGATTTAGATTTTAAATTAGTAGTAGTAGGTAAGGCGATCCCGTACTTGTGGACAAGCCAATTTTTCCTATTAA
>JACCDH010619828.1_pt1 | contig 16499 bp, 17 predicted proteins | sample 7442481 | NCBI WGS metagenome assembly JACCDH01 (sample SAMN15323433, study PRJNA562643) | freshwater metagenome | isolation source: river surface water | place: USA:Blue River Watershed | collected 2017-08-15
CATCCTGAACCGGGGGTTCAGGTGGGCGAGGGCAGACTGGCGTTGGGTTCATCTGACGCGAGACGATCACGCTCACCAGCCAATGTACCAAGCCCGGGCTCTAAGAGCATTGGTTCAAGGAAATATAAAGCCCGGCGCGCACCGCAGACAGGCGGATTGTAGGCCCTTGACGGACCGTGCGAGTCACTCAGAGCAGTTGGCCGTCGGATTCAATGGCCCGATCGAGGCGCTGCAGCAATTGGTTCAGACGCGCTTGGGTTTCTGGGGTGGAGGTGTCAGCAGCTGGCGCAGCGGGGGCGGGGGCTGCATCACCTTGGTCAAACGCCAAGTTCAAGGCCGCCAGCACGGCGATGCGGTCGCGGGCCTTGATCTTGCCGGCGTCGCGGATTTTGCACATGGCCACATCGACTTTTTGCACGGCCGCCTGCAAGCGGGCTTCGCCGCCTTCAGGGCAGCCCAAGATATAGCTTTGGCCCATGATTTGGACCTCGATTTGTTTGGCGCTCATTCGGAAGCCTCTGGGGTCGAAGCGGGTGTGGCTTGGGGCAGACGTTCGATCAAGGCATCCACACGGGCGCGGGCCGCAGACAAGCGTGACTTGAGCTGGTCGCGCTCCAGCGTGAGGGCCTGCACTTGCTGACTCAAAAGGGCCTGTGTGCGTTGCAACTCTTCGTGGCGCAGCAAGAGGTGATCCACGCGTTCGGCAATCTGATCGATGGTGTCGGGTTGGGCCATGGCAATCAATTTATCAAAATTGGCCCCATTGTAGGCCTTGGCAAACTCTGTAGGCTGCGCGACAGCTTGGGGCCTAAAATGGTCACCAGTTGGTGCTCGCGAAGCCGGTTCACGGCCCGCAGTTCAACGGGAAGCAGGAGGGACAAGCCACCACGGCCCACCTAACCTGCGCTGCCCCCGCAACGGTAAGCAGACGGGTCTTCATCCACGTGAAGACTCCGCTTTCATCTCAAACCACTGGCTGCCCTGAAACAGGCCGCCGGGAAGGTGATGAAGGTTGCTCTGTCAGCCCGGATACCGGCCAACCTGGTGGTGGTGTGTTCAAAGCGCGCCGCCGAATCGCTCAAGCACTGTCGGGGAAGGCGGTGAGAGCTTGTCAATTTGGTATACATTCATGAAGAAGTTCATTCGCGCACGCGCGTCTTTTTCGGCGCTTTCTGTCATTTCTTGGGCTGTAGCGGCATCGGTTCAGGCACAAGTTCTTGAGATCAATCCCGTGGTGATTTCAGCATCACGCATGGAGCAGCCTTTGTCCCAGGTTTTGCCCTCGGTGTCGGTCATCACCCGGCAAGACATCGATAAAGCACAGGTGGTCACATTGGCTGACTTGTTGCAAGGTGAAGCAGGTTTTGAGTTTGGCCGCAATGGTGGGCCTGGCACCGTGACGTCCTTTTTCCTTCGAGGTCAAAACAGTACCAACGTGGCCCTTATGGTCGATGGCGTGCGCGTCCAAGCTGATGGTGTAGGGAGCCTGACTCAAACAGATTTGCCTTTGGCGCAAATTGAACGCATAGAAATTTTGCGCGGCGGCGCAGGCGCTTTGTATGGTGATGCGGCCATTGGCGGTGTGATCCAAGTTTATACGCGCAAAGGCAAGGGCCAAATGGTGCCTTATGGCGCTGTGTCCTATGGAACTTACAACACCCGTGATTTGTCGCTTGGATATGGCGGGGAAATCGAAGGAAAAAGTCTGGACTTGAATGGGGCCGTGACCCAATCGGATGGCTTTTCCAGCATGAACAAACGCCAGAACACCAACACCGATCCTGCCGACAACGGGTATACAAAAAAAAGCGCCTCTTTGCGTTTCGAAAACAAATTGACACAGAGTTTGAAGTTGGGCGTGCGTGCAGCCATGGCCACGGGTGACACCAGTTATGACAAAAACGATGCCCATGCCTACACCTTGAAAACCAGCAACGACACCTTGAGTGTTTACGCACGTCAGCAAGTCAATGATGCTTGGTTCAGTACATTGGATTTGACACGCGCTGAATTGAAGTACGAAGATTTGAAAAATGGTGCACCGTACCTCAGCAGCAGTTTGGTTTCCAGCTACATCCGGGGTCAACAAAATGCTTTGCGTTGGGGCAACGTCTATGAGATTTCCCAGGCTCACAAATTGAGCTTCGGTGTGGATGTGCTCACGGATGACTATGACACCAGCGGCGACAATGGCTACAAAATTCATCGCAGCACAAACGGTTACTACACTGGATTGACCAGCGTATGGGATGCACTGAGCTTGCAAGCCAATGTCCGTCGAGATCAAATTGGCATCGATTACACAGCCTACGGTGATCGCTCGCACGCCGATATCGGTGCTACATCAACCCTGTTGGGGGCAGGATACCAACTCAATTCAAATTGGAAATTGACAGGCACGGTGTCGAGCGGTTTCCGGGCACCAACGGCCTACGACATTTCAACGAACATTGCGGTTAAGCAAGAGGACTTCAAATCACAAGAGGCCGGCTTGGTGTTCACAAATGCCCAGACCCATGGTCGATTGGTGTATTTCAAAACAACCACCAAGAGTGCGATTGGCTACGACCTCAACTGGCAGGCGGTCAACATCGGTGAAACACGTGTTGACGGTATCGAAGCCACTTTACGAACCAACTGGCAAGGCAACAGCATCAAACTGTCAATGGTCCAGCAAGATCCGTGGAGCGTCACCGATCAGGAGCTCTTGGGACGACGTGCGCGCCATTATGGTTCGGTGGACATGTCTAGACAAATCTTTGCTTATGAGGTCGGTACGCGGTTTTATGCTGCAGGTGCTCGCAAAGACAGCCATTACAACGCCCACATGTTGCCGGGCTATTCGACTTGGGCTTTCTACGTCAACCGCAAAATTGACCGCGATTGGACTGTGCGTTTGAAACTTGAAAACGCATTCAACCGTGAGTACCAGTTGGCTTATGGTTACAGCACGCCTGGCCGCGGAATCTACGCAGCACTTCAATACCAACCCAAGTGACGGCTATGTTTGACCTGGGTCCCCAACGCATCGTCTGCCTCACTGAAGAGGCCACGGAGTGGCTTTACCTCTTGGGGCAAGAGCAGCGCATTGTGGGCATCTCGGGCTACACGGTGCGCCCGCGCCGGGCCCGTGAGGAAAAGCCCAAGGTCAGTGCTTTTTTGAGCGCCAAGATCGACAAGATCCTGGCGCTCAAACCCGATTGTGTGTTTGGTTTTTCGGACCTGCAGGCCGACATTGCGAGCTTGCTGATCAAGGCGGGCGTGCAAGTCACCATCTTCAACCAGCGCAGCGTAGACGAGATTTTCTCGATGCTGTACCAGGTGGCGGCGATGGTGGGGCAGGCCGAGCAGGGTCTGCAAAAGCTGGCCGTCATGCGTGCAGAGCTGGACGCCATCGCGCACAAGGCATCTCAGTTCAAGCGACGCCCCAAAGTGTTTTTTGAGGAGTGGGACGAGCCCCACATCAGCGGCATTCGCTGGGTGTCAGAACTCATGGGCATTGCCGGCGGGGACGATGTGTTCCCTGAATTGGCGGTGCAATCCATGGGGCGTGACCGCATCATTGCCGACAGCCAGACCATCATCGACCGTGCACCGGACATCATCATTGGCTCTTGGTGCGGCAAGAAATTTCGCCCCGAAAAGGTCGCTGCCCGCGCGGGCTGGCAAGACGTGCCAGCCGTGCGCAACGGGCAGTTGTTTGAGATCAAGTCGGCCGACATCCTCCAGCCGGGGCCTGCATCCCTGACCGATGGGGTGGCGCAACTGCACCGCATCTTCAGCCAGTGGGAGGCGCAATATGCCTGAGGCCCGTCACTTCCTGGCCTTGTTCCTGAGCTGTTGGTTTTGGAGTGCGCAAGCCATCACCGTGCAAGGCGATGGCGCGCAAAAGCTGGAGATCGCCAAAGCGCCGCAACGCATCGTCAGCTTGCTGCCTTCACTGACTGAAACCGTTTGTGCTTTGGGTGCGTGCCTGCGCTTGGTGGGCCTGGACCGCTACTCGAATTGGCCAACATCCCTTAAGACCTTGCCCCGTGTGGGCGGTGGGCTCGATCCGAACATCGAAAGCATCGTCGCGCTCAAGCCCGATTTGGTGCTGGCCGCAGGGTCAACCCGGGGGGCTGAGCGTCTGGAGGCGCTGGGCCTCAAAGTCTTGCGTTTGGAGCCACGCACCCATGCCGATGTGGAGCGGGTGCTTCGCACCGTGGCGCAAGCCTTGTTTGTTTCTGAGGCCGACAGCCAACGCGTCTGGCGCGAGATCCAGTCTGGCGTGCAGTCTGCGGTGGCCTCGCTCAGCCCCAAAGCGCGTGCGCAAAAAGTGTATTTCGAAGTCAGCCCCGCGCCTTATGGCGCCAGTGCTTCGTCCTTCATTGGCGAGACCTTGATCCGCATGGGCATGCACAACATCTTGCCCGCCGAGATGGGCACCTTCCCCTTGGTCAACCCCGAGTGGGTGGTGCGTGCGCAGCCGGACGTGATCATGGCCGGTGACAGCAGCCGTGCCAGCATGGTGCAGCGACCCGGCTGGGCTGCGCTTGCCGCCATCCGTGAGCAACGCTTGTGCGTGTTCAATCCCGATGACTCCGACATGCTGGTGCGTGCCGGCCCACGCATGGCCGAGGGTGCGCGGCTCATGGCCGAGTGCCTCAACCGTGTGACGGCGACAGGCCAGGGCCCCCAACGATGAAGCCTTCTCTCCACGCACGCCGTTTGGCTTGGCTCTTGCTGGTCTTGGGCTGCGCCGTGGTGCTGTTGGGCGCTGCAGCGGGCAGCCAAGGCTGGCAGCCCGGTTGGTGGATGGCCAACGATCCGGTGTCGCAGCAAATCGTGTGGGACATCCGTTTGCCCCGCAGCATGGGCGCTTGGCTGGGGGGCGCTTTGCTGGGTCTGGCCGGTGCTGTGGCGCAAGGCCTGTTTCGCAACCCCTTGGCCGACCCTTATTTGTTGGGCAGTGCCTCGGGCGCTTCTTTGGGGGTGGGCGCCTACCTGAGTTTGTTTGGTGGCAGCGCTTGGGCCATGACCTGGTGGATGGGCCTGGGCCTCACGGGGGCCGCCTTTGTGGGCGCTGTTTTGGCGGTGCTGCTCACCTTGCTCTTGGCGCGTGGTGTGCAGCAAACCTTGCGCTTGTTGCTGGCCGGTGTCGTGGTGGGCGTGGTGCTGGGGGCCGTGACGTCCTTGCTCTCTTTGTTGCAGCCCCAAGTGCTGCAAGCCATGCAGGGCTTCATGCTGGGCTCAACGGCTTTTGTCAGCTGGGCCGCTTGCGCCACCTTGAGTGCAGTGCTGGTGGTGTGCCTGCTGCTGGCCTGGGCCTTTGCCCGCGTGCTGGACGCGTTGACGCTGGGCGAGTCCACCGCCCAAAGCCTGGGGGTGCCACTGCGGCAGGCCAGGCTGGTCTTGGTGGGCGTGATTTCTTTGGCCACGGGTGCTGCCGTGGCGCACATCGGTTTGGTCGCCTTTGTGGGATTGGCTGCGCCGCACTTGGTGCGCTCGCTGGTGCGCAGCACCCATGCTTGGGCTTTGGGGCTCGCGGCCCTGATGGGGGGCGCTTTGCTGGCCATGGCCGATGTTTTGGCGCGTGTGCTGTTTGCCCCGCAAGAGTTGCCCGTGGGGGTGTTGACCGCGGTGCTTGGCGGGGGCTATCTTTTGTGGCGGGTGTACCTCGGCTCCGGAGGTGCGCGATGAAGCACGCCGTGCAAACCCAGCACTTGTCTGTGCAACTCGGTGGCCGCCCGGTTTTGCACGGCCTGAACCTGCAGATCGCCGCTGGGCGCTGGACCTGTGTGCTGGGCCCCAATGGGGCAGGCAAATCCACCTTGCTTAAAACCTTGGCGGGGCTCTTGCCCCACACCGGCCAAGTGCTCTGGCAAGGTCAGCCCCTCGAGTCGATCGAGCGGCGTTCGCGCGGTTTGCAGCTGTCCTGGTTGGGCCAAAGCGAATCGACCACGCTGGACCTGCGTGTCTGGGATGTGGCCATGCTGGGCCGCTTGCCGCACCAGGGCTGGTGGGGCACACCCACCTTGAAAGATGCCGAGATGGTGGAGGCCGCACTCAAAGCCACACAAGCTTGGGACTGGCGCGAACGCACGCTGGGCGAGCTGTCGGGCGGTGAACGCCAGCGTGTGCTGCTGGCCCGTGCCATGGCGGGCAATGCACCGCTGATGCTGATGGACGAGCCCTTGGCCAATCTGGACCCGCCGCACCAGGTGGACTGGTTGGAGCAGGTGCATTGCCTGATCGCACAGGGCACCACGGTGGTGAGCGTGCTGCATGAGATTGGGATGGCTTTGCATGCCGATGAGGTCATCGTCATGGACCAGGGCCAGGTCATTCACCATGGTGCCTGCAGTGATCCCCAAACCCATACGGCCATTGAAGCGGTGTTCAACCACCGCATCCGCATCCATGCGCTGGACGGCCAATGGGTGGTCTTGCCCCGCACAGCATGACAGCCCGCTGCATCATGGTGCTGGGCACCGCCAGTGGCGCTGGCAAGAGCTGGCTGGTCACGGCGCTGTGCCGCCACTACGCGCGTCTGGGCCTCAAAGTGGCGCCTTTCAAGGCGCAGAACATGAGCAACAACGCGCGGGTGGTGGCTTCGCAACAGGGCTTGGGCGAGATCGGTTCGGCGCAATATTTCCAGGCCTTGGCGGCCCAGGCCGAGCCCGATGTGCGCATGAACCCTCTGCTGCTCAAGCCTGAGGCCGACACGCGCAGCCAAGTGGTCTTGCTGGGCGAGGTCAGCGATGAGCTCTCCAACACCCCTTGGCACGAACGCAGCGACAAAGTCTGGCCGGCCATCGCAGTGGCGCTGGACGAGCTGATGGCGCACAACGATGTGGTGGTGATCGAAGGCGCAGGCTCGCCCGCCGAGATCAACCTGATGCACAGCGACATCGTCAACCTGCGCGTGGCCCGCCATGCCCAAGCCAGGTGCCTGCTGGTGACCGACATCGACAAAGGCGGCGCCTTTGCCCACCTGTACGGCACGTGGGCACTGTTGCCGCCCGAGGACCAGCAGCGCATTCAAGGCTTTGTGCTCAACAAATTCAGGGGCGATGCCAGCTTGCTGAGCCCGGCGCCCGAAATGCTCCAGCAACTGACCGGCGTGCCCACTGTGGCGGTTTTGCCCATGTGGTGGCAGCATGGTTTGCCCGAGGAGGACGGCGTTTTCGATGAACGCAGCCTCGGCTCTGGCGCTGTGACGAAAACGGTGGCCGTGATCGCTTACCCCCGCATCAGCAACCTCGATGAATTCCAGCCGCTCAAGAACGTGCCCGGTGTGCGCCTGATTTGGGCGCGCAGCCCCGCGGATCTGGCAGCCTTGAAGCATTCCGACTGGGTGATCCTGCCCGGCAGCAAACACACCAGCAGCGACTTGGCTTGGCTGCGCCAGCAGGGGCTCGACGCGGCCGTGGCCCTGCACGCCCAGCAGGGTGGGGCGGTGCTGGGGATCTGCGGCGGCCTGCAAATGCTGGGCGAAGCCCTGATCGACACGTTCGGCATCGACGGCAACGCGCCCGGTCTGGGCTTGCTGCCCCTGGTCACGCAGTTCGCGCCAGACAAGACCGTGAAGAAAACCCAAGCCCAGTTCGCCGCTGTGCAGGGGCCATGGGCGGCCCTTTCAGGTGTCGAAGTCTCGGGCTACGAGATCCACCACGGACAGACCCAGGGGCACACGGCCATGCTTGCGGCTGGCACGGTCTTGCATGAAGTCATGCCGGGTCTGGCCTGGCAAAGCGGCGACGGTCAGGTGCTGGGCACTTACCTGCACGGCTTGATGGAATGCCAGGCGGTGCTACAAGCCCTGTTTGGTGCGCAGACACCCACGCTGGAGACAGTCTTTGAGGGCTTGGCCGATTTCATCGGGCAGCACTTTGAGCCCCAGGTCTTGGCCAGCTTGGTGGCGCCTTGAGGGGCCGCTAGAATCTGACGCATGGAACTCAAAATCGTCGTTTACTCCAAGTCCGCATGCCCCCAATGCGAGTCCGCCAAGATGGTGCTCAAAACCAAATCCTTGGCTTTTGAAGAAATCAAGATCGACAGCGAAGAAGAGCGCATGGCCTTCTACGAAAAGTGCGGTCCTTCGGTGCGCCAGATGCCGCAGATTTTCATCAACGACCAGCGCGTGGGTGGTTTGGCCGGTTTGCAAGCCGCTTTGGCCCAATTGGGCCGCTGAGCTCACTTCTTCGGTTTGGCCGTCGAAGACGCTTTCTTCGGCGGCACCGAAGCCTTGCCAGCCTCTTCCAGGCAGAGCAAGGTGTCCACATAGGTGATGAACCGGTTCAGGTAGTCCGGTGAGGCATCCCGCATCAAACCCAAAGAGCGCAACACCAGCATGTGCGAGTTGATGGGCCCCGCGTTTTGGGGCGCCAGGGCAATCGCTTGTTTGACCTGTTTTTGCACACTGATCTTGCCCAGCTGTTTCTTGAACTGCTGAACCTTGGGGCTTTCTGCCCGCCAAGCCGAAGCTTTGACCGGCAGCGCCGAAGGGGCTGTGGCCGTTGTCGGCGCATGCTGCGCCATGTCTGCCAGCAGGGCAGCCAAAGGGGACTGAGCGCTGGCCAGTGCATCTGCCTTGGCTGCGCTTTGTGCGCCGTCCCACCGGCGTTTGAATTCTTCCAAGCACGTTTGCAGCTTGTCGCTCAGCAGCTGTTGCGCAGGGCCACGGTGTGCGCGGGCGCGCTGGCTGAGCAATTCGATGTAATGCCAGCCCACCGCGTCCAGCCGTGCAGCACCTGCGGCCTCAAGCGAGGCTTGCAGGGCCATCAGTTCTGGCGGCAAGGACGACGCTGGCGTCATGGCTTGGCCGTATTGCTGGTTTTGGGCACCGGGGCCATTTCCACGCGGCGGTTTTGGGCGCGGGCTTTTTCGTTGGTGTTGGCCACCAAAGGTTGTTCTTGGCCAAAAGCGGCCGCGAACAACATCGACGAGGGCATGCCCTCTTCGATCAGGGTGCGCGTCACCGTCAAAGCGCGTTGGGCCGACAGCTCCCAGTTGTCATCGAATTGGCGGTTGCGGCTCTTGATGCTTTGGTCATCAGTGAAGCCGCTGACCATCAGCATTTCATCACGTGACTGCAAATAACTGCGCAATGGCACGACGAGGCTTTTGAGCAGCTTGCGGCCTTCCGATTCGAGCTTGTCGGAGTTCAGCTCAAACAAGAGCTTGCCGCTGATGCCGATGCGCCCGTTGTTCAGGGTGATGCGCCCACTGGCCAGCGGAACGGCCAAGGCTTTTTCCAGCGACTGGCGTTTTTGTTCCTCGACCTGGCGTTTTTCCACCTCGGCTTCCAAGCGTGTGGCCATGTCCAGCTGCGCGGCCATGACGCCCACCAGCAGCAGCACAAAAGCCCCCAGCAAGCCCGTCATCAGGTCGGCAAACGAGATCCAGACCGGCGAGGACGACTCGAGGTCTTCGTCCTTGTCCAGCATCAAGCGGCTCCTTGCGCGGCGTGTTGCTGCAGCGTTTCCAGCACGTCTTTTTGCGAGGTGATGCTCAGGTCAATGATCTCTCGGGCCTGGGCCACGTAGTAAGCCAGTTGCTCGTCGCTGCGGGTCATGGTCTTGTCCATCGCCTGCTCGATGCGCTGCAAATTGGCCATGAGCTTTTCGTTGGTCTCGTTGAACGAGCGCACGGCAAAGCTGAAGGTCTCGCCCAAGGTGGCCACATCCACCGCGCTGGCGGTCACTTGCGCGGCGATGTCGCCCAGCTTGGCCGACTCGCTGCTCACATGGTCGATGAACTGGCTGTTGGCCTGGTTCAAGGTGGCCGCTGAGGAGCTGACCAGACTGTCGATCACGCTGCGTTGTTCGGTCGATGCGTGGTTGATCGTATCCAGCAAATGGCTCAGGGTCTCCATGATGCGGGTGCGCTCTTCCAGCAGGGCGTTGTCGCGGGCCACACTGACCGAAATTTCTTGGCGCAGCTGGCCAATGACTTCGGCGGCCGCTTTGGGCGCTTCGGAAGCGGTTTCGATCAGACGGGTGATCGGGTCTTCCAAGGCCGTGCCCAAGGTGCTCAGGTGCGCGGTCACAGCGGTCTGCAATTCGCTCAAGCGGGTCACAGCGGCTTGCCCGCGTGCGTCTTCGGCCTCGCGCAGGGCCGACAACTCGGTGCGCAGCAGGGCGCTGAGTTCTTCCGAGCGCTGGGTGTGCTGTTGCACCCATTGGGCTTCGGAGGCGATGCGTGCACGCATCAGCTCTTCGTTGCTGGCCATGAGGCGGGTGACTTCGGCCAGGGTTTGTGAGGCTTGCGTCTGGGTATGGGTGCTGATGTCGTGTGCGGTCTGCGTCAGGGTGTCGCAGATGGCTTGCTGTTGCGCCAGGGTTTGCGCACCCGCTGTCTGCCACTGCTGGCCCAGTGTGGTGGCGGTGCTTTCGAGCGATGCCTTGAAGGCGTCCAGACGCACTTGGTCGGCGGCTTCGCGCACGCTGTGCACCCGCTGTATGTCGGCCAGGGTTTGGCTGGCCTGGCTTTGCACCTGGGTGGTGATGGCCTGCGCGGTCTGCGTCAGGGTGTCGCAGATGGCTTGTTGCTGGGCCAGCGTCTGGCTGCCCGAGGCTTGCCACTGGTCGCCCAGCGCTGCGGCCATGCTTTCGAGCGAGGCTTTCCAGGCCTGCAGGCGCTGCTGGTCGGCGCTGCCTTGCAGTGCCTGCTGCTCGGCTTGGGCGCTTTGCATGTGGGCCAAGAGGGCTTGGCTGCGTTGCTCAAAAGTTTGGCTGAAACCGTCGAGCGTTTGGCCAACGCGCTCGAGCATGCCGGTGCTGCTGGCATCGTGCTGGGCCAAGGCGGTGCTGTAGGTTTGCGCCACGCTGGCGGTGGTGGCGCTGAACTGGGTGTTGAGCTCGGCCAGTTGTTGTTGGGTGTTGCGCATGAGCTGCTCGTTCATGCTCTGGGCTTGTTCGGCCAGCTGGCTCATGGTCGCTTGCACCACGGGGCGGATGCCATCGCTGGCCACTTGCATGCTTTGGCTCAGGCTGGTGCGCAGCGATTGGTCCACCGACTGGGCGAGACCCGTGTAGGCGGTGTGCACTTCTTGGTGAAAGCTTTGCTGGTTGGCCATCAGGCGCTCGTTGATTTGCGCACTGGTCTCGGCCATCTGCGTCATCATGGTTTGCAGCTGCTGAACAACTTGGGGCAAAGCTTGCGATTGTTGCTGCAAGGCTTTGAAGGTTTCTTGTCGCTGGTAGGCCAGTGAAAAATCGCGCAGTTCGCGGGCCAAGCAGCTGTCCAGGCGCTGGCTGGCTTGGGCGCGTTCACGGCGCGCCAGGCTGCTCATCAGGCCCAGCATGGCCGAAGTGGCCACACCGGCCACCGAGGTGCCAAAGGCCAAGCCCAGGCCTTTGATGGGCTCGGAAAAAGCAGCGCGGATGCCTGCCACGTTGCTGGAGCCTTCCAGGGCAAACACCGCACCGTTGAGCGTGACCACCATGCCCAAGAAGGTGCCCAGCATCCCCAGCATGACCAGCAGGCCCACCAGATAGGGCGTGAGCGCAGGACCCGGCAGGCCTTGGCGTTCGCCTTCCACGCGTTGGCGCACCGGATTTTGCAAAGCGGCGGGCAGGGTGATCAGCCAGTCGCTCAGGTTGTGCAAATCAGACGGAATGCTGCTCAGGGCCTGGTCCAGGGCCCGGGTGCCTTCGTGGTAATGGCGCAGCTCTTGCGCACCGAACACATACACAGCGCCAATCACGGCCGTCATCACCAGCACCAAAAAGTGGCTGCTGGCCACAGCGGCTGCGACCCACAGCACGGCCAGTGCGCCAAGCCCGAAGGCGATCAGGAACGAATGTCGACTCAGACGGTTCATGGGGAAGACGTGCTTTCTTGGTTGAATGCTTCAAGCAGACCCAGGGCTGGCTGCAGCCGCGTGTCCAGCTCGGCCAGCAAAGCCGTGCGCAATTGCTGGCGCCATGGCAGGAGCCAAGCATCTGGCCTGAGCTGGGGCGCTGTGGGGTCAACGGCGCTGGCTTCGGCCTGCTTTTTGAGGTGTTGTTTGAGGGCTTGCGAAAAGCGTTTTTCGAGCAGCTTGGGCACTTTGCCCAGCAGCATGGCTTCGCGCTCGCTGAGGATGTTTTCAAAGCTGGCATCCAGTGCGGCCAGCTGTTGCAAGGCGGGCGTGCTTTTGGCCAACTGCCCGCGCAATTGCGAGCGCAGGGTGCGCACCTGGGCTTCGATTTGGCGCTGGTGCGCTGCATAAAAGCGGCGGTAAGGCTCAAACGCGATCTTGGGCTCCAGCGGCTCGTCCAGTGTGGCGGGCGGCATCTCGATGCGCGAAAGGCCCGTGCCCGAGGGCGCACCTTGCCCGATGGATTGCTCCAGCGAAGCTTTGACTTTGTCGAAGTGACGCGTCAAAGCCTCCGGCGTCATCAGGCTGGCGCGTCGCTGGTGCGCGGGCATGGCCTGCTCGGTCGGCGATTCGGGGTTGAGCAAGCCGTGCAGGGCAATGGCTTGGCGAAAGTCCAACCAGTCGCCCAACTTCTGGCCCACATCTTGCGACGGTTGGACGGCCTCAAGCATGGCGTTTTCGCTCAGAAAACGCACAAGCTTGGAACTGTGCAGGTGGGTACGCGGCTGGGCTCGCGTCATGGGCGTGTCGGTTTGGAGTCGAATGGCAAATTGGCCGCTCCCAAGTGGCTTGGGCCATGTGCGCACCTTGGTTAAGGTCTTGCAAGCGGAAGGGGTGTGCCGTTCAGGGCACGGGACGCAAAAGCGCCTTTTCTTGGGTTTGATTTTACCTGTCGGGTCTGCGGCCCTATGGCTCAATCGGACTACCAAAGTAGTCGTTGCTGGCAGCGAATCAAAGCGTTTTGGGCTTGAAGTCGCAATAAGCCGCCACCGCGCATTGCGGGCACTGCGGTTTGCGCGCTTGGCACACATAGCGCCCATGCAAGATCAGCCAGTGGTGGGCATCCACCAGGTAGTTGGCCGGGATGCGTTTGAGCAACTTTTGCTCGACTTCAAATGGCGTTTTGCCGGGGGCCAGGCCCGTGCGGTTGCCCAGGCGGAAGATGTGCGTGTCCACCGCCATGGTCGCCTCGCCAAAGGCCGAATTCAGCACCACATTGGCGGTTTTACGACCGACGCCGGGCAGGGCTTCCAGGGCTTCGCGGGTGCGGGGCACCTGACCGCCGTGCTGCTCAACCAAAATTTGGCAGGTCTGCATGAGGTGTTTGGCTTTGCTGCGGTACAGTCCGATGGTCTTGATGTGGCCCTCCAGTCCCTCCAGACCCAGATCCAAAATCTTTTGCGGTGTGCCTGCCACCGGAAACAGTTTGCGCGTGGCCTTGTTCACGCCCACATCGGTGGCTTGGGCCGACAGCAAAACGGCAGCCAGCAACTCAAAGACGCTGGTGTATTCCAGCTCGGTCACGGGCATGGGGTTGGCCGCTTGCAGGGTGGCAAAAAAAGATTCGATCTGTGAGGCGTTCATGGGCTTTGGGATGTTGGCAAAATGTCGGCCAAGTCAACACGGAAGATACACCATGCCTTTGCAGTTCGCAGACCGCCTGAACAACGTCGAAACCTCCGCCATCCGCGAGCTGTTCAAGCTCTTGGGCAAGCCCGGCATCATCAGCTTTGCAGGGGGCTTTCCTGACAGCGCCATGTTCGACGTGGATGGCATCCGCGAGGCCAGTAACGCCGCCTTGAGCCAAGACCCCGGCGCGGCCCTGCAATATGGCGCGACCGAAGGCTTTGGCCCGCTTCGCGAGCAACTGGCCCACTTCATGGCCCAAAAGGGCGCCAAGGATGTGGCCGCCGACCAGCTGATCGTGACCACCGGCAGCCAGCAGGCGCTGGACCTGATCGGCAAAACCATGATCAGCCCCGGTGACAAGGTGATCGTGGAAGGCCCAACCTTTTTGGCCACCATCCAGTGCTTCCGTTTGTATGGGGCCGAACTCATCAGCGCCCCGGTGGACGGCCATGGCGTCAAAACCGACGAGCTGGAAAAGCTGATCGCCGAGCACAAGCCCAAGTTTGTGTATTTGATCCCCACCTTTGGAAACCCGAGTGGCGCCTTGCTCAGCGCTGAGCGCCGCCAGCAGGTGCTGGAGATGGCCGTCAAACACCAGACCCTGATTGTCGAAGACGATCCCTATGGCGATTTGTATTTTGGCGAAGCGCCTCCACCCAGCCTGCTGGCCATGAGTGCATCCGTGCCTGGCAGCCGCGAGCTGCTGGTGCATTGCGGGTCTCTGTCCAAAGTGCTGTCGCCCGGCCTGCGCGTGGGCTGGATGATCGCGCCTGCCGAATTGCTGGCCCGCGCCACCATGTGCAAGCAGTTCAGCGACGCACACACCAGCACCTTTGCCCAGGCCACGGCCGCGCAATACCTCAAGGCGGGCCGCATGCCCGGCACCTTGGACAAAGTGCGCAGCGTTTACGCCCAACGCTCTCAAACCATGGGCGACGCCTTGCGCCGCGAATTGGGCGATGCGGTGGATTTTGTGCAACCCCAAGGCGGCTTGTTTGTGTGGGCGCGCCTGACGGGCGCTGGCGGCAAAGTGGCCGACGGCAATGCGTTTGCCAAACGCGCCATCGACAACGGCGTGGCCTTTGTGCCGGGCACGCCGTTCTTCTGCGCCAACCCCGACCATGCCACCTTCCGCCTGAGCTTTGCCACAGTGGGCGAAGACAAGATCCTTGAAGGCGTGGCGCGGCTGGCCAAGGCGCTTTGATCACGCACTTGTTTTGTAGGAGCCAGCCCTGCTGGCGATGTGGGGGTCTTGGGCCTGCAGGTGATCGCTTGCAGGGCAAGCTCCTACAAAAAGCTGCGACCCATGTAGGAGCCAGCCCTGCTGGCGATGTATGCGTTGAAATTCTCGACCTCATTTGTCAACACACTGCCCCATAAAACCATGAGCACTGAACTTTGCATCACCGTCAACGGCACCGAGGTCTGGCTGCAAGGTGAGGGTGATGAGGTGATCCTGATGCTGCACGGCTGGCCGGACACCCGAGCCCTGTGGGACGGCACTGTGGACGCCCTGCAAGACCGTGCCACTTGCGCACGCATCACGCTGCCGGGCTTTGAGACCGGTCCTTCATCGACCAGCCTGGCCGACATGTGTCAGCTGCTGCGCCAGATCGTGGACCGCATCAGTCCCGACAAGCCTGTGACGCTGATGGTGCACGATTGGGGCTGCATCTTTGGTTATGAGTTCGCCATGCGCCACGCAGATCGCGTAGCCCGCGTGGTGGCGGTGGACGTGGGGGACCACAACTCGGGTGCCTTGTTGCGCGGCTGGGGCGCCAAAGAAAAACTCTCTGTGATGGGCTACCAGGTCTGGCTGGCCCTGGCCTGGAAGTTGGGCGGCCGTCTGGGCACCCGCATGACCCGTGCCATGGCGCGTTGGCTGCGTTGCCCGACCGAGCCAGAGCGCATCACCCACCAAATGAACTACCCCTACGCCATGCAATGGTTCGGCACGGCGGGTGGCTTCAAGGGCGCGGCGCAAATCCAGCTGCCCATGCCCTTGCTGTTTGTTTATGGCGAACGCAAGCCCTTCATGTTCCATTCGGCCCAATGGCTGGACAAAGTCGCCGCCACGCCCGGCAGTGCGGTGCAGGGCTTGCCCTGTGGGCATTGGGTCATGATCTCGCGTCCTGAAGCCTTCCATGCGCGGGTGCGTGAATGGCACTGGGGCCAGGCTTGAGGACACAGGCATGCAAGCCGAAGATCTGCTCAAACTTGTCAACACGCCCATGCCCTTTGGCAAACACAAGGGCGTGCTGATCGCCGACTTGCCGGGCAACTACCTCAACTGGTTTGCGCGCGAGGGATTCCCCAAAGGCGAGGTGGGGCGTTTGCTGCAACTCATGCAAGAGATTGACCACAACGGTCTGAAAGATTTGCTGCGGCCTTTGCGCCATTCAAGATAGGTCGTCGGGTTCAACCCAGACAAGATCACCCCCATTCAGGGCTTGACGACTTCCAGCAGGCGGTCCAGTCCACCCGTGTGAATGGCGACCATGGCCTGTTCGCGCACTTTGGGTTTGGCGTGATACGCCACCGATAAACCAGCAGCACCCATCATCGGCAGGTCGTTGGCACCATCGCCCATGGCGATGCACTCGTGCGGCGCGATGTCCAGCAGCGAAGCGACTTCGAGCAAAGTGCGGCGTTTTTCGGCGCCATCGCAAATGTCGCCCCAGCTTTGCATGACCAGGCCGCCCGTGAGTTCGCCGTTGACCACCTCGAGGCGATTGGATCGGGCGAAGTCGATGTTCAGGCGGGCTTTGACGCGGTCGGCAAAGAAGGTGAAGCCACCGGACACCAACAGCACCTTCATGCCCGCCTTTTGGCAAGCGGCGATCAACTCGGCCGCGCCGGGGTTGATCTTCAGGCGCTCGGTGTAAACGCGCTCCATGTCGGCCAGCGTCACGCCCTTGAGCAGGGCCAGGCGGCGGCGCAGGCTTTCTTTGAAGTCGGTGATCTCGCCGCGCATGGCGGCCTCGGTGATGGCCGCCACTTCAGCCTTGCGGCCCACCGCGTC
>JACCDH011177035.1_pt1 | contig 16499 bp, 17 predicted proteins | sample 7442481 | NCBI WGS metagenome assembly JACCDH01 (sample SAMN15323433, study PRJNA562643) | freshwater metagenome | isolation source: river surface water | place: USA:Blue River Watershed | collected 2017-08-15
AAGGTAGCGCTCTACCAACTGAGCTATGCCCGCAACATCGTCTAGTGAATTTGGAGCGGGCAACGAGACTCGAACTCGTGACCTCGACCTTGGCAAGGTAGCGCTCTACCAACTGAGCTATGCCCGCACTCTAAATTCACACCGCTTGGTCGTTCCATTAATTGACTTAACTTTGCGACTAAGCGGGGCGCATTTTACAAAATCATTGATTCTTTGCAAGCATTTTATTCAGGTAAACGGAAAAAATGCGTGCGATAGGTGACTAATTCAGCAATCGAATCGCGAATATCATCTAAAGCCAAGTGACTTGATGATTTATTCACCAATTTAGTGACTGCTGGATTCCAGCGTTTGGCCAGTTCTTTTACAGTGCTCACGTCTAAATTGCGATAGTGAAAAAATGCTTCAAGTTTTGGCGCATATTTCACTAAAAAGCGACGATCTTGACCAATGCTATTGCCACACATGGGCGATTTGCCGGCTGGTACATACTGACTCAAAAATGCGATGGTTTGTTCAACCGCTGCATCCAGATCAACCTGGCTGTCACGACAACGTTGGGTCAAGCCACTTTTGCCGTGTTGTTCAATACACCAAGCGCTCATATTATCTAAGACTTCATCAGCAGTTTTGATAGCAAAGGTCGGCCCTTCTGCCAAAACATTCAGGTTACTGTCGGTGACAATAGTAGCCATTTCCAAAATTACATCAGTCTCTGGTTCTAAGCCTGTCATTTCCAGATCGATCCACACCAGATTATTTTCATGAATAGCCATCTTTTGCCTCTGCTACTTTGCCACTTTGTAAGTTCATCGAATGCTAGTATCATACTATGTCTTTCGCCAACAGGAAAACGCCCCAAGGGCCATCGAGTCAGAGTGACTAAAAAGAAACATTTAAGCCAACGCCAGACCGATCGCATCGCTGGTAACCAACAAAAACGACTGGAACGCTTAGCGCAAAAAGCCGCTAAAGCCGAACAGCAACTTGAACATACCCAGTTTGCCGATGCTGAGCCCGGCTTAGTGATCAGTCGATTTGGTCAACATGCCGATGTTGAGGGTTCGGATGGCAGCATTTTCCGCTGTAATATCCGTCGCACCATCACGTCCTTGGTGTGTGGCGACCAAGTGGTTTGGCGAAGAGCATTACAATCTCAAGGCACAATTGACGGAGTGATCGAAGCTGTCCATGAGCGCCGCTCGGTGTTGAGTCGACCCGATTTTTATGATGGCCTCAAACCGGTCGCAGCCAATATCGATTTGTTAATCATTGTCTCTGCGGTCTTACCGACCCTTTCTTTGAATATTATTGACCGCTATTTGGTAGCGGCAGAAGCAATGCAAATTAAACCGTTGTTGTTGCTAAATAAAATTGATTTACTATCAACAGAGCAACGGCAAGTCGTCGAAGAGCAGTTAAACATTTATCGTAAAATCGGCTATGACATTTTACTTTTAAGTGCAAAAACTGGCGAAGGAATGGCGCAATTGCATCAATATTTGCAATCAGGGACCAGTATTTTTGTTGGGCAATCAGGGGTAGGCAAGTCATCATTGGTCAATAATCTCATGCCAGAGATTGCTGCGGTGACGCAAGAAGTCTCTGATGTTTCAGGACTTGGGCAACATACCACCACGGTCGCGCGGCTTTATCATTTACCCGATGGTGGCGAATTAATTGACTCACCCGGCATTCGTGAGTTTGCACTTTGGCACTTAGAAGCAGATGAGGTGCTCTGGGGCTTTAAAGAATTCAGACAGTGGGCTGGACGCTGTAAATTCCGCGATTGTAAGCATGCCACAGACCCCGGCTGCGCTTTGCATCATGCTGTTGAAATTGGCGAAATTTCGGCAGAGCGCCTTGAAAACTATCATAAAATCTTGGTCAGTATGGCCCAAGATAAACCGAATTATATTTAACTAACGAGGACGTCCAACTCATGGATAAAGTGAAAATAACCCTACAATACATTCTGCCAAAGCATCTGATTTCACGCTTAGTTGGTTTGTTAGCTGCAGCAAAGTTAGGGTTTGTGACCCATGCACTCATTAAATTATTCATCAAAAGTTATGGCATCAATATGGCTGAAGCGAAGCACGAAAATGCCAGTGACTATGCCAGTTTCAATGAGTTTTTTACCCGCCCTTTGAAAGACGGGATGCGCCCTATCGTCAATGATGAAAAAATGTTGGCACATCCAGTTGATGGTGCCGTCAGCCAGCTCGGTGCAATAGAAGGCGATCAACTGATCCAAGCCAAAGGCCATTATTATTCGGTGCAGGCGTTATTGGGTGGTGATGAGCAAACGGCAGCCCCCTATAAAAATGGTCAATTCGCTTGTATCTATTTAGCGCCCAAAGATTATCATCGGATCCATATGCCAATCGCTGGCACCCTTCGCGAAATGATTTATGTCCCTGGCGAGTTGTTTTCAGTAAATCCATTAACGGCGGAAAATGTCCCTGGATTATTTGCCCGTAATGAACGCGTAGTCACAATCTTTGATACCGAAGTCGGTCCAATGGCTTTAGTCTTGGTTGGCGCTACCATAGTTGCAAGTATTGAAACTGTGTGGGCTGGCACTGTCACCCCACCGCGTGGCAAAGATGTCTTTAGATGGCAATATCCGTCAGAAGGCCCAAATGCCGTGCATTTAGCGAAGGGGGCTGAGATGGGCCGTTTCAAACTGGGTTCAACAGTCGTGCTCACTTTTGCCGAAGATGCAATCGAGTTTTTACCGAACAATTACCCAGGCTCTGTGACACGAATGGGTTCAGCCTTTGCTGAAATCAATCATCCACGCAGTGCATAATTCATTTTAATTGGAGGTGACCTTATGCTGATTTTCGCACATCGGGGAGTCAGTGGTCACTTCCCTGAAAATACCCTCTTGGCTTTTCAGGCGGCACTTGATGCCAACTGTTCGGCGATAGAACTTGATGTATTTGCAGTGGCTGGCGAGTTAGTGGTGATCCACGATCGCCAGCTTGAGCGCACGACCAACGGCCAAGGTTATCTTGACGATTACTCAATAGCTCAGCTGCAACAACTTGATGCCGGCAAAGGGCAAAAAATCCCGACACTCTGGCAAGTTTTGCAACTAGTTGCAAATCGAGTCATGTTAAATATTGAACTGAAAGGTGCCGATACCGCCCCCCTGTTGCTGGTCATGCTACTAAAAGCCAAAGTAGAGCTTCAGCTTGATTTAAACAACATCATAGTGTCCTCATTCAACCATGTTGTTTTACAGCAGTTGCGGCAGGCACTGCCTGAACTAAAACTCGGAGTTTTAATCGCACATCGCCCCTTAGACGGCGCGGCGATAGCCGAGCAACTGCATGCTTTTTGCCTGAATTGCGATAGAGGGTTTGTTGATCAAGAGCTGGTCGCGGATGCCCATCGCCGTCAAATCAAAGTCTTTGTTTACACTGTCAATCAACAACGAGAAGCGCTTGAATTGAAAGAGATGGGCGTAGATGGCATTTTTTGTAACTATCCAGAAGAAGCGCAAAACTGGTTCTAAACAGCTTAATGATCTTCACAAGTATGGCAATGGTTGCATAACCGAATGTTCAGGATATGCGCTAAAACCACAAAAAATGCGCCGACAATTAAAATGGCATGTTCATAATCATGGCCAAAAACATCTTTTTGCCAGTAAATAAACCCGCCTAAAAACAATGAGTAGAATGGATACAACTTGCGGTGATAACGATGAAACCCAGCCAGTAACGTGATAAAACCCAACACCATGGTGATGAGTAAAATAATCCGTTCAAAGGCGTGGTTGTGGGCAGAGGTTAAACCGAGCAACGGGAGCACAGGCAGTAACACCGGCAGCATAATACAATGGATGGCACATAAGGATGTAACGGCAATCCCTACTTTGTCCATTGCAGTTCGAATGCGGTGAAACATGGTGCTGACCTCAGAAAAATTGGATTGATATGATATAACAATTCCAATGTAAAAAAAATCTATCTGCAAAAAAATCTATGCAGCTAAACACTTCATCCTCCATCCATGGACGTAACTGTGTTGTACTGCAACGCAGCTGCTGAAGCGCATGAAATATGGCATAATGCGAACAGTCGTTTATAAAGGTCATGTCATGGAACAATTACTCTCGCAACTGGATAACAATCTGAAAGAACTCTATCGCAAAGCGCTAGATGCAGATCAACTCTTAGATCAATTACAACAGCAAGGTCATGGCAAATACCAAAGCATCTTCCCAGCTGATGGTCTTTTTCAGGTCGATAGCAACCGTTTTATGCCCTATTTAAGTGAAAGTGCAGAGCTAGTTGCGGCTATCCGTCAGACGCAACAATTTAATACTGCGACCTTGGAATTGGTCGTAAAACAACTGAAACAGCTTCATTTAACCCTGGCTAATTTTCGTACAGTCTTGCAAAAATGATCTACACTGATTTAGTTGACTAGGAAGATTGAAGCGAGCAAAGTCGCTTTTTTCTGTTGGCAACAGCAAAGATTAAACCTGAAATGCAAGCGGAGGGGATGATGGAGCTTTCGGCTTTGACATTGTCAAATGATATTCCCAGACTCAGCAATAATGGATTGTCCATGGGTAATTCGACAGAATTGCCCTCTTCGAAAGTACAATCTCCCTCTGAAACCATGCAAAAACAGGCTAAATCGCTGCTGCAAGAGCAACAAACACAAAATTCGCGCGTCACAATTTCCGACAATGCTGCGGTGGCAGATGCAAATAACACTCAGCAAAAAAATGATGCTGTCAGGGTCAGCAGTACTATTGGCAAAGCTGCAAGCAGCGGACAGTTATCTCGGGAGGAAGCGCTGGCAATTTATCAGAAAATTGCCAGTTTGCTGTGAGATGAAATCAAACCGGTGAATTATTGACGGTTGCAGTTGGTAGTTTAGGCTCAACAGTGCGTTTGAACCATTTTTTCAGCATCTCTGCTTCATAGGCAAATTCGGTATGACTGAGCCCAGATGGCTTTGACATCATAAAACCCATATCCTTAATTTTTACATCCTGCCCAGCAACCACAGGCTGTTTGTTTTCATCGAACACCACAAAATCAATATTCATTCGCGGAAAATAAATATCTTTAATCACACGAATATCATTGTGATTGATGCGGAACATAGGATTGACATCCCCAGCCAAATCTAAGTCTTTGATCGTGACTTGCAGACTATAGCCGGCGGGCAGTTTCGTTGCGAAATCAGCCCAAATTTTATCAAAAGCACTAATCACTCGTTTTTGGTACGCCATTTTGGTGCCATTGGCGGGTCGAATATCCGTGTATTTTTCTGGATTTTGCCAAGCGACTTTAACTTCTGCAGCAGGCATAGCAGCATGTGCAGTGAATCCTACCAATGCGAGTGATAAAAAAAGCTTATGCATGATATCTCTCCTTCAAACAAAGGTTCTGCTCTTCATTTCCGGCAGAACACAGATACTATAACGCCTTATGGCCGTTTGCACCGTCGAGAAATGTCGGAAAATGTGCTCAGTTGTAAAAGCATACTGACACAACCAAGACAATTGTTAGCTGAATGTGTTACTTCATCGATGCACGCTAGCAATAGTCTAAAAATTTAGCAAGTACAGGAATAGTGTTTCGTATAAACAAAAACGGCAGCCTAAGCTGCCGTTTTTGAACTGCAAGGGAGAATTACATCATGCCGCCCATGCCACCCATACCGCCCATGTCAGGCATTGCAGGTGCATCTTTCTTCGGCAGTTCAGTAACCATCGCTTCAGTGGTAATCATTAAAGAACCAACTGATGCAGCAAATTGCAGTGCTGAACGGGTTACTTTTGTTGGGTCAAGGATACCCATTTCAAGCATATCGCCGTATACGTCAGTCGCTGCGTTATAACCGTAGTTGCCTTCGCCTGCTTTCACGTTATTGACGACAACTGATGGCTCTTCACCGGCGTTATCCACGATTTGACGCAGTGGTGCTTCCATCGCACGTAATGCGATTTTGATACCGTGGTTTTGATCTTCGTTAGCACCACGCAGGTCTGCTAATTTCGCAGCAACACGGACTAATGCAACGCCACCGCCAGGCACAACGCCCTCTTCCACCGCAGCACGAGTTGCGTGTAATGCATCCTCAACACGGTGTTTTTTCTCTTTCATTTCGATTTCAGTGGCAGCACCCACTTTGATGACAGCAACACCACCAGCTAATTTCGCTAAACGCTCTTGTAACTTCTCTTTGTCGTAATCAGAAGTTGCATCTTCAACTTGTTGACGGATTTGCTTCACACGACCATCAATCGCTTCTTGTGCGCCAGCACCGTCAATGATGGTGGTATTGTCTTTGGTGATCACAACGCGTTTTGCAGTCCCTAAATCGTCCAGCGTCGCTTTTTCCAGTTCCATGCCGATTTCTTCAGAAATCACCACGCCACCAGTCAATACAGCGATATCTTGTAACATCGCTTTACGACGGTCGCCAAAACCTGGTGCTTTCACCGCTGAAACTTTAACGATACCGCGCATGTTGTTGACCACTAAAGTCGCTAACGCTTCGCCTTCCAAATCTTCAGCAATAATCAGTAATGGTTTACCTGATTTCGCAGCGCCTTCTAACACTGGCAGTAACTCACGGATATTGCTGATTTTCTTATCAACAGTCAGGATAAATGGGTTGTCCAGTTCAACTTGACCCGCTTCAGCGTTGTTGATGAAGTATGGCGACAAGTAACCGCGGTCAAACTGCATCCCTTCAACAACAGCCAATTCATTGGCTAAGCCTTGACCTTCTTCAACCGTGATCACGCCTTCTTTGCCTACTTTATCCATGGCGTTGGCAATGATTTGGCCAATTTCGTCATCAGAGTTTGCAGAAATAGTACCGACTTGGGCGATAGCTTTTGAATCAGCACATGGTTGTGACAACGCTTTTAATTCTGCAACTGCTGCAGTAACTGCTTTGTCGATACCGCGTTTTAAATCCATTGGATTCATGCCTGCAGCAACCGCTTTCACACCTTCGTTGATGATGTTTTGCGCTAATACTGTTGCAGTCGTAGTACCGTCACCGGCTTCGTCATTGGCTTTAGAAGCAACTTCTTTCACCATCTGCGCGCCCATGTTTTCGAATTTGTCTTCCAATTCGATTTCTTTGGCAACAGAAACACCGTCTTTAGTGATTAACGGCGCGCCAAATGATTTATCTAAAATCACGTTGCGACCTTTCGGGCCTAATGTCACGCGAACTGCGTTTGCTAAAATGTTGACGCCTTTGAGCATCTTATTACGGGCTTCATCGCCAAAACGTACGTCTTTTGCAGCCATTTTTGAGATCCTTAAATTGAATTAATGGTAAGAATGCAATGCATTAAATTATTCAGTGACTACTGCCAGAATATTGTCTTCTTTAGTGATGACATACTCTTGGCCGTCGATTTTTTCAGTACGTTCTACATACGCACCAAAAATAACTTTGTCGCCGACTTTCACGTCTAAAGGACGGACACTGCCATTTTCCAGAATGCGGCCATTGCCTACTGCTACAACTTCACCACGAGTCGATTTTTCAGCAGAAGCACCAGTCAGGACGATCCCACCGGCTGATTTGCTTTCAGCTTCAAGACGCTTGATGATCACGCGATCGTGTAATGGACGGATATTCATGTTTTGGTTCTCCTAAACACCTGTGGAATGATTTAACTTTAGGGTTAAAGTTTGTGTGTCAGGGATATGGGGTAATCCATTAAAAAAACCAAGGGCATTGCAAAAAAAATTCTTCTGTTAAAAGTTCATCTTTGGAAATTGAGTTAAGAATTCCTTCAGGAAACTGCAACAGAATACCCAAGATGCCGGTCTTGTATTTGAGATGGTTTATTTCAATAGTGGGCAGACTAAAGAAGTCAACTCACCGTATACTGTCAGCTTAGCTGATGGCTGACTTCGGTTATTTGCCGCTCAGTTCGCAATTGCCAAAAGGAATGTGTTAGATGTTTAAGACTCTGTTGATGATGATTTTTGCCTGTTGGGCCATGGTTTTTAATGCCGCGAATGCCATTGCCGCGCCAGCCTCCCAGCAAAATGTGTTTGCAGCTTTCAAGCAGGACAATGAATTTCTCCCCGTTGAACAAGCATTTATCTTTGATTTTCGCCAATCGGGTAACCAGCTGGAACTGAATTGGACCATTGCTGAAGGTTATTATCTTTATAAAGACAAAATCAAAATAGCTGGAGTTGCGGTCAGCTTCAGCCATCCAGTGATGCCAACAGGCGAACCCCATGAAGATGAATATTTTGGTAAAACCGAAGTATTCCGGCAGAAGTTAACGTTAACGGTTCCTTTATCCGACATTGATCCTAAGGATGCAGTATTAAAAGTGCGCTTTCAGGGCTGTGCGGATGCTGGACTTTGTTATCCACCAGTGACGCAAGAAGTGCCTTTGTTTGCACAAGCAGCAAGCGAAAGCACCAATGCTGCCGTCAATAATGCGTTAAACCCAACAGTCAATTCGGATACCGCAGCGACTGAGTCAACAAAAAATAATTCAAATACAGCTGGTAACGTTTCTACGCAATCTGAATTAGCAAGCCGTCTTGGCAGCGATCGTGGTTTACTCACTTTAGGGCTATTTTTTGTGCTGGGCTTAGGTCTGGCGTTTACCCCATGCGTATTTCCGATGTACCCGATTCTGACTAGTATTATTGTCGGTCAAGGCAATCAACTCAGTACCGGCCAAGCTTTTCGCTTATCTTTTGCTTATGTGCAAGGGATGGCAATCACCTACTCATTGCTTGGGTTAGTGGTCGCCAGTGCTGGCGTTAAATTCCAAGCCGCGTTCCAACATCCTGCGGTGCTTGTGGCTATCAGTATTTTATTTGTGGTGCTGGCACTGGCTATGTTTGGCGTCTTCACGCTGCAACTCCCGGCCAGTTGGCAAGATAAAGTTAATAAAATCAGCAACAACCAACAAGGTGGCAGTTTAAAAGGTGCTTTGGTGATGGGGATTTTATCAGGGTTAGTCGCCTCCCCTTGCACTACAGCGCCACTGACCGGTGTTTTACTGTATATCGCCCAATCAGGGGACATGTTATACGGCGCCTTGGTGCTTTATGTGCTAAGTCTTGGCATGGGCTTACCCTTGCTGGTGTTGGGCAGTAGTGGCGGTAAAATTCTGCCAAAACCAGGGGCGTGGATGGATCTCATCAAAGCCATCTTTGGTTTCTTGTTGTTATCAGTACCGATGGTCTTACTCTCAAGAATCATCGATGCTGATTTGTTAGTCGTGCTTTACACACTCTGGCTGTTGGCTTTTGCCACTTTTATTTACCAAAGCCAAAGCTTATTGCAAAAAGCTTGGCTGAAATCACTTTGCTGGTTAGTCGCAACTGCTTTAGTTGCAGGCACAGTGTTTTATAACTACCAACATTGGTTGGCGCCAACTCCCCTTGCTACCACTGGTAATGCTCAGACGCAAACTACAGCGGCCAAAGGTGAGTTTATCGACATTTACACATTAGCCGATTTAGATCGCGAATTAGCCCAAGCCAAAGCCGACAATCAATATGTGATGTTAGATTTCTTTGCACAGTGGTGTGTTGCTTGTAAAGACTTTGAACACATCACCTTTGTCGATGCTGGCGTGCAAACTGAAATGTCGACGATGCGGTTGTTGCGGATTGATGTCACTGAAGCCAACGAACAACAACAACAATTTTTGGATAAATTCCAAGTACTCGGCTTACCCACTTTGCTGTTTTTCACGCCCAATGGTGAAGAATTGACGCAATCTCGGGTGACTGGCTTCCAAGGTCCCGCTGAATTTAAAGCGCATTTGCAATCGATTAAATAACCCATCATTTTACGAATAACACCGCTAGAATGCTGATTCTAGCGGTGTTCCCGCGAAACTTTTGCACACGAACGTTATCTGCTGTATCGAGTCAACTTCTCAGACTAACAACCCTGCCTTGGCTGATAAGACCAGTATTTTGCTGCCATTTGCTGCGATTTCACTATAATAAGCGGCGACTCTGCAGGCTCATCCGAAAAAAAGCCGAAAAAGATGCATTTTTTGCCAACATTTGGCAGGATGAGAACAGAACTTACATTTTCTACGGAATTTTAGACAAATGGCTTCAAACTTCAGGATTTTGCTGCTAAATGGCCCCAACTTAAATATGTTGGGCAAACGGGAGCCCCACATCTATGGTGCCCAAACTTTAGCGCAAATTGTTGATGAGTTAACTCTGCATGCCCAAACCCTTGGGGTGACATTGACCCATCTGCAATCCAATGCTGAATACCAACTGGTCGATGCCATCCAACAAAGTATGGGACAACAGGATTTTATCCTGATCAATCCTGGCGCCTTGACGCACACCAGTATCGCGATTCGCGATGCTTTATTAGCGGTGGCGATCCCGTTTATTGAGGTGCATTTGTCTAACATTCACGCGCGTGAGGAATTCCGCAAGCACTCTTATTTGTCTGATGTGGCAAAAGGCGTGATTTGCGGGCTTGGCGCGAATGGCTACCGCTATGCTCTAGAGGCTGCAGTTGCCACCCTAAATACCACGTATTCAAACCCATAATTTCAACTAAAAATCAGGCTACAACGTCATGGATATTAGAAAAATTAAAAAACTGATCGAGCTTCTGGAAGAATCAGGGATCAATGAGCTAGAAATCACGGAAGGTGAAGAATCAGTTCGTATCAGTCGCAGTGGTCCAGTGCCACAATATGCACCGATGCAATATAGCGTCGCGCCACAAGCCGCAGCGCCAGCAGCTGCACCAGCAGCAGCTCCAGTCGCAGCGCCTGCAGCGCCAGTTGTCACTGGCCATCAAGTGCGTTCACCAATGGTCGGTTCTTTCTATCGTGCAGCGTCGCCAACTTCGAAGAATTTTGTCGAAGTGGGTCAAACCGTGAAAGTTGGCGATACTTTATGTATCGTTGAAGCGATGAAAATGATGAACCAAATCCAATCAGATAAAGCAGGCACTGTCACTGCAATTTTGGTTGAAAACGGCGAGCCGGTTGAATTTGACCAGCCTTTATTTGTGATCGAATAAGCGAAAAGGCCGACACATGTTAGAAAAAGTGCTGATAGCCAACCGTGGTGAAATTGCCTTACGTATTTTACGTGCGTGCAAAGAGCTCGGGATTAAAACTGTCGCAGTGCATTCCACTGTCGATCGCAACCTCAAACACGTGTTGCTGGCCGATGAAACCATCTGTATTGGTCCTGCGCCATCACCACAAAGTTACTTAAATATTCCTGCACTGATCGCTGCAGCTGAAGTAACCAATGCTCAGGCGATTCACCCAGGCTACGGTTTCTTAGCTGAGCGCGCTGATTTCGCGCAGCAGGTAGAAGAAAGTGGCTTAGTGTTTATCGGCCCTCGTCCAGAATCAATTAGCCTCATGGGCGACAAAGTCTCTGCGATTGAAGCCATGAAAAAAGCCGGCGTGCCTTGTGTGCCGGGTTCTGATGGCGCAGTTGGTGACGATGCCGACGTCAATAAAGCCATTGCTAAACGCATCGGTTACCCAATTATTGTTAAAGCCGCAGGTGGCGGTGGTGGTCGTGGCATGCGCGTTGTGCGCAGTGAAGAAGAACTCGTCTCTTCTATCGAAATGACCAAGGCCGAAGCCAAAGCTGCGTTTGGTAACGACATGGTTTACATGGAAAAATTCCTAGAAAACCCGCGTCATATCGAAATTCAGGTGTTGGCTGATGGCCAAGGCAAAGCCATTCACTTAGGTGAGCGTGATTGTTCAATGCAACGTCGCCACCAAAAAGTAGTCGAAGAAGCGCCAGCGCCTGGCATCACCCAAGAGCAACGTGACTTTATCGGCGGCCGCTGTGTGCAAGCGTGTATCGACTTGAACTACCGGGGGGCTGGTACTTTCGAGTTCCTCTATGAAAATGGTGAGTTCTTCTTTATTGAAATGAACACCCGTATTCAAGTGGAACATCCAGTCACCGAAATGATCACTGGCGTGGACTTGATTAAAGAACAACTGCGTATCGCCTCTGGCATGCCGTTATCTATTAAACAATCAGATATCGTCATTCGTGGCCATGCGGTGGAATGTCGGATCAACGCTGAAGATCCAAAAACCTTTATTCCGTCACCTGGCACAATCACCCGCTTCCACCCTCCTGGTGGCAATGGTGTGCGTTGGGATTCGCATATTTACGCAGACTATACGGTTCCGCCAAATTACGACTCTATGGTCGGCAAACTGATTTGCTACGGCGAAAATCGTGATATCGCAATTGCGCGGATGCGTAATGCACTTGCCGAGTTGCTAGTGGGTGGCATCAAGACCAATATTGATTTACATAAAGACATTATGACGGATGTAAATTTCAATAAAGGTGGCACGAACATTCATTACCTAGAACATAAGCTAGGGATGAAATAAGTCGCCGTTGGCACTTCGCCATCAGTTAAAAACCCTGCTTGCGCAGGGTTTTTTCTTTATATCTGTTTATATGGATGTCAACCCACTGATTAATCGATAAAAATTGTATGCAAATCTATGTCTCCATTTGTGCAAAACAATAAAGAGTACTAGTCTTCAAAGGCTGGGGCTGTCTAAGATTTAAAAATCGCCAAAGATTTAAAAATCAAAAGTGATTGTTGAGCTCGAAATTTGTGGTTCACACAAAATTGTCGGCGTCAGTGTCATGTCAGCATCTCATGTAACAACTACTTTTTCAGCCAATTCGAAGAGGCTATCGATGAATCCAAGTATTCTCAGGCAACAATTTTATGCATTTTTAAGTTTTGGCATCTTGATGGGACTTATTTTTCCATTTTTTGCCAGTCTGTTTGTCGAATGGAAGGAAGGTATGCTGCCTTGGTTCGTCGTTGCCTGTGTCATTGCTGGCTTGACGATTGGCTTATTCAATTTTCATTTAGTGAAAGTGGTCTTAATTGGCAAAATTGCGCAAATTGCTGCAGTTGCCGAAGCGGTTAGTAATCATGATTTAAGTCGAGAATGTGAGTTAAAAAGTCAGGATGTCGTCGGTCAAATTATCGACAGCGTCAACCAGATGATCAAAAATCTGCGCGACATGCTCGGGCAAATGTCTAGCATGAGCCAAGCATTATCTGCCGAGTGCCAAGATCTTCAGCTGGTTGGCGGAAAAGCCAAATCTCGGGTACACACCCAGCAAGAACTCACCTCAAGTGTCAATCAACTCCTCACTGAAGTATTGCAGGGGTTAGAGAAAGTCGCGAGCTTAAGCGCGCAAAGTGCCGATAAAACTCAGCATATCGAGAATGTCTCCAAACAAAATACAGTTGCACTTGCGAAAAGCAACCAACTGAATAGCCAGCTGGCTGACAAAGTTGGTGATGCCGCAAGGGCCATGGATCAATTAATGAGTCAAACCCAGAATGTCGGGGTTGTGTTAGATGTGATTAGAACCATTGCAGAACAAACGAATTTGCTGGCATTGAACGCCGCCATCGAAGCGGCCCGCGCTGGGGAAGCCGGCCGAGGTTTCGCTGTCGTCGCGGATGAAGTCAGAACTTTAGCTAGTCGTACCCAAGAATCTACCACTGAAATTAATCAGATTATTCAGCAACTGCAAAATCAGGCTGAAGTCGTTAAGTCGCTGATGTCTTTAAGCCAATCCTTCAGCAGCGACAGCTTGCAACAAATGCAACAAGTCTCAGAATCTCTCACCATTTTGAACTCAGAAATTAATGACATTAGTCTCAGTAATCAGCAGATGAGTTTTGCTACCCAGGAACAATTATCGATGACGACCGAAGCATCACGCCAAGTCTCTGAGCTGGCTGGGCATGCGGAAAATGCCAATGACGGTGTCGACCTACTCACCGCGGCTATCGAGCGACTCGGGCAATCCAGCAAAAACCTCCAGCAGTTAATTAGCCAATTTAAATAACCCATCAGTCAGTAGCTTAGAGATTGCCGGTGTTTCAGCGAAACATCGGCTAATCCTTAGCAATTTCAGAAGAGCTTGGGGGCAGCCTGCTGCATCCAGCATGGCAATATTTGCGAAAGCTCGCTAAAATGCCTTTCTTTTTTCTGGCACAACACGATGAGCACTTTTTTAATCTACCGTAATTTTTATGATCCTGAGCGTCAGCAATTAATGCTGGGCGGGATTGAAAATTATTTATTGAATTTGGCCAGATTACTGAGCGCTCAAGGTGAACAATGCACGATTGTGCAAACCGCCAAAACGGACTTTATTCATCAATTCGAAAATTTCCAAGTGATTGGCGTGAACTGCAAAGGATTTCATGGCAATCGCAAAAAAATTGCTTTATTTAATAAAGTCAAAGAGCTTGCCAAGCCACAAGAGGATACGGTGATCTTCGGTACCGATAGTTATTTTGTGGCCAATGATTTTCATCAAAGTATCGCCATTCAACACGGCGTCTCTTGGGACAAACCAGCCAAAGGCCAAGGTCTTTGGCATAGTTTCAAGCGTTTTATCAGCCATATCAAATACTTGAACTATCTTCAAGGCTGTAAAAACTTAGTCTGTGTGGATCATAATTTCGTCAATTGGTATCGCACTTATCAAAGTTTTGCCGCCGATATGCAAGTTGATGTGATCCTCAACTACAGCCCTAAAGCGATCTCCTCGACTGAACTTGCTGAAAAATGGCAACAGCCGTTGGCAAACCCGCGGTTATTGATCGCAAGGCGATTTGTCGATTATCGTGGGATCCCGCTGGCTATCGAAGTGGTGCAAGCATTGCTGCAAAAATATCCGCAGCTGAAGGTCAGTTTCGCTGGCGAAGGTCCACTGGCCCAAAGCATCGAAACGGCGTTTGCCGGCAATCCAAATGTCGATATTTTTCGCTACACCGCCGATGAGTCCGTGGATATCCATCAACGTTATGATCTCGTACTGCTGCCATCTATTGGCTCTGAAGGATCGTCATTAAGCCTTGCAGAAGCATTAGCAGCAGGGTGTGCTGTCGTTACCACCAATGTGGGTGGTTTAAGCAATATGGTAATTGACCACTACAATGGCTTGATAGCGATGCCGAATACAGCTGCACTCGTGGCTAAACTCAGTTATTTACTCGACAACCCTGAAACTGCCAAAACAATTGCCTACAAAGGGCATCAAGTTGCAACCGAGAGTTTGTCTTTAGCACGCTGGCAGCAACAATGGCTGGCCTTATTCAAGCGACGCTAACCAACCAATATCAACCGCTGTTATGCACAATAGCGCACACAGCGGTATACTATTTTCTTTTTTAAATGAGAGCATGGCATGCCTTGGATCCAACTTCGGGTGAACACCACCGAAAAACATGCAGAAACAGTCAGTGATATGCTGATGAGCTGGGGAGCGCAAGCGGTCAGCTTTGTCGACGCCAAAGATACCCCCATTTATGAACCGATGCCAGGTGAAGTGATTTACTGGGCCAATACCATTGTGGTTGGGCTGTTTGACGCCGAACACAATATGGAAAGAGTCATCAAACAACTGGAAAAAGTCAGTTTGTTTAAGCAAGGTGTGCAATACAAACTGGAGCAGCTGGAAGACAAAGATTGGGAACGTGAATGGATGGATAATTTCCATCCGATCAAGTTCGGCAATCGGCTTTGGGTCTGCCCTTCTTGGCGTGAAATCCCAGAGCCTGATGCTGTCAATGTCATGTTAGACCCAGGCTTAGCTTTTGGCACAGGCACTCATCCCACCACCGCACTTTGCATGCAATGGCTGGATAGCCAGGATTTAACCGACAGTCTAGTGGTCGATTTTGGCTGTGGATCAGGAATTTTAGGCATAGCTGCCCTGAAACTCGGGGGCAAACGTGTGGTAGGCATAGATATCGATCCGCAAGCGATTGAAGCCAGCCGTGCCAATGCGGAACGAAATCAGGTTGCGGACCAAATTGAACTCTATTTACCCAAAGATCAACCGCAGTTGCAAGCCGATGTGGTGGTTGCCAATATTCTGGCTGGGCCTTTAGCTGAGCTTAGTGCTATTATCAGTGCCTATGTCAAACCAGGCGGTTTATTGGCTTTAAGTGGGATTTTAGAGAGCCAAGCGCAAAGTGTGATCGATGCTTATGCCAATGAGTTTGATTTTGATCCCATTGCGGTGCAAGAAGAGTGGGTCCGGTTATCCGCTCGGAAAAAGCGAAACTAATTAATAGCTTCCAGTAAAAGTGAAATGGCGCAAAACCAGCTGAACTTCGCTGGATTTTTGTTGGCTCAAAAGATGGATCCAGCGTGTTGGCCTTTCAATTCAGATGACTATGTTATAGTATAACATCTCAGCTGCATTAACCCGCGCTGATTCATCACACCATGTTCCTGGACGATGAAATTTTTGAGCACCTGCTTGCAGGTGCTTTTTTTATGGCTGCTTTTTTATGGTTGCATTTTTATGGCTGCATTTTTATGGCTGCTTTTTTATGGGGCTTTTTGATGGGCTGGTTTCATGAAATAAATTTATTAAAGACCTAACATCTCAAACAATCAGTCGATTAAAAAAAATACAGCAAAA
>JACCDH010819537.1_pt1 | contig 16497 bp, 14 predicted proteins | sample 7442481 | NCBI WGS metagenome assembly JACCDH01 (sample SAMN15323433, study PRJNA562643) | freshwater metagenome | isolation source: river surface water | place: USA:Blue River Watershed | collected 2017-08-15
AAATTGGCTCTTCAAACCATTCAACATTTAACTTTTCAAGCTCACGACCGATTTGTATAGCTTGAGGCACTGTAAAGCAATGGTTAGCATCCACCATTAATCGCATCTCATCGCCTACTGCTTTTCTAACTGCCTCCACCCGTTTAATATCCAACTTTAAATCGCCTAGGCCAATCTTCATCTTGATGGCAGTAAAGCCATTTTGCTTAAATTCAATCGCCTCCTCTACCGCTTCCTCGATTAAGCGATCCATATCAATAAAATATAGGCCTGTCGCATAAGGCGTTACCTCATCTCGATAAGATCCGCCGATTAATTTGTGAATTGGTTTGCCGCAAGATTTGCCGATAATGTCCCATAAGGCGATATCAATTCCACTAATGGCGGAGATTGCCATGCCTGTAGTGCCGTAGTCCTTAATGCGGTTATATAGATCCTCCCAAATTACCTCTACATCAAATGGGTCTCTACCAATAACCCGAGGGCCGAATTGAGTATCAATAAATGCTTTTGCTACAGTCGATGGGCCATAACACTCGCCCCAACCTACTATTCCATCGTTTGTTTCAATTTCAACAATACAAGAACCTCTGGTTTTATAAATCCAACCTCTGGATGAAGTGAATGGCTTTTGTACAGGAGCAGAAACTACGTGACACGTTACTTTTTTAATTTGACTCATTAATCTTCTTTCAATTTCGGATGTTTATTTTTTCTCAGTAAATACTTTTTTACCAACTAAAGCCAGGGTGTTTGTCACTGCTACGATTTCGTTGCCCAAGGCCTTTCCTGTCAAGCTATCTACTTTTGCGCCACCATCTTCAGACGCAGCTTTAAAGCGTGGATCTTGAATAGCCTTATTAAAAATCGCAATCAGTTTTTCTTGGATCTCTGGAGGAGTTTTAGCAGGAGCGGCAAGATATGCCATTTGCACTAAAGGGCCATATGGAAATACGTTGTACCCCTTCTCTTTAAATGTAGGAATATTGGGCATTGATTTGATGCGTTCATTTGCAAATACACCCAAAGGCATCACCATATTGGAGTCGATTTGGGCCTTACTTTCAGATGGCTTCAATACTGCGGCATCTATCTGCTTACCTGCAAGATCAATAATCACTTTTGATCCACCGGTATAAGGAACCGTAATGATCGATGAATCAACCACATTGCCGGTCATCACGGCAAAAATATGATTAAGATTATTACTACCAGGAGTGCCAATAGATATTTTTCCTGGATTTTTTTTAACCATTGCCTCAAAGCTATTCAAATCTTTGGCCGGACCATCCTTTGGAACAAGCAACAACAATTGATCTGTAGTAACGCGTGCTATGGGAGCAAATTGTTCATTTTTTAGAGGTGTTAATCCCTGGGCAATCATCGCCAAGGTAGAGCTAGTGCCCATTCCAATCGTGTAACCATCGGGTTCTGCATTAGCAACCTTAGTCATGCCAATAGTTCCGGTTGCTCCAGCGACGTTATCCACAACAACTGTAATTCCTTCGTCAGCAAGTATTTTTGAAATCAAACGGGCAGAAATATCATTTGACCCACCCACATTCCAGGGCACAATTAACTTTATCTCCTTGGTAGGAAAATCTGCAGCCAGCGCAGGATCTAGCGCCATGAGAATTGCCAAAATATAAGTTGTAATTGCACAAATAGTCTTTTTATACATGTTCATATCTCCTCCTATAGCAGCAAAGTATACCAATGTTATAACAAATAACATTCATTTGGTGAAGGGTTTGTTATTCCTAAACTACTATTGAGTCTTATTCCAACAAATTACAGATATCTGATCGAGCACTATCAATATCAGCACGTATAGCCCGAGCAACGCCAATACCATCCCCTTTTTTCAAGGCATTGAGCGCAGCCAAATGATATTTATGCCTTTTTTGGCCTGGTTTATATGCTGGCAGAGCAAGATTTAAAGTTGGCCCACAGCGAAGCCAAGCACCTTCAATTGCCTGAAGCAGTATTGACTGATCGGCCAGCTTGTAAATCCCAAAATGAAATTTGTAGTGGGCGTCCAGGTAAGAAGCCAGATTTCCAGTATTGGCCAAATCCCTCATCTGATCCAATAGTTTTGAAATTTCAGATATTTCAGTTTTGGTTGCATTATTAGCCGCAGCCTCAGCTGCCAACGGTTCCAAACTACTTCGTATAGACATCAATTGATCAAATTCGTGAGCATTCAATAGTGGCACCGAAGCTCCACCACCTTGCCCAACCCCGCCTCTCTCAAGAACATTTTCAGCTGCCAAACGATTAATGGCATCACGAACGGGGGTGAGGCTAATGCCCAGATCTTGAGCGACCTTCCTCAAAATAATTCGCTCGCCTGGTGCAAATTTGCCCGCCAACAATGCACTTTTCAGGGAAAAATATGCTTTATCCCAAAGGGTATCCTTATTAATTTGTTTAAGACCGCTTTTTGGGACACTGGGCATTGGGAGTTTTCAGGATATAGATATTAGGCCTAATATAAATCAAAAGTTAAGACAGGCTTTAAGTAACGCTTAAAAAATACCAACCCAAAGGTTGGTATTTTCAATCCTGGTGGACACGCTGGGAATTGAATCTGGGACCAATGGATTCCGGTTTATGTAATTTTCATTACCCCCTAGAATATGCCTTCAAACTATCTTCTTAGCGTTTGATGGACAAACTTTTCCAGACTCTCAAATAACTCATCCGAAGCTGTTTCAGCGGCTTTAGAGTCCCCTTTAGCGATTGCCAAAGCTAGGTTTGCGTGCAGTTTTCCAGATTCAGCATCATCCTGGCTTTGATGATAAACAAACCAAAATCTCCTTGATAAAGAATCCAAAGAATCCAATGCTCTCGATGCAAATTCATTTCTTACACAAATGGAAAAATGATCATGAAAAGCTTTATCGGCCTGCAAAAGTGCATGACCGTCTTTTGTTTTAACTGCACCCAAAAGCTGATCAGCAATTGCTTGCATTTGCTTACGCTCTTCATCACTCGAACGTCTGGCAGCAGATCCGGCGGCAAATCGAGATACTACACTTCTAAATTCCAAAAGCTTTAGCTGATCAGCAATATTGATTTCGGAGACAACAATTCCCCGACGCGGAAGGATGTTAACCAATCCCTCTCTAGATAATCGTTGAAGAGCCTCTCCAATCGGCGTTCTGCTGACTTGAAGCATCTCACCCAACTCTGACTCAGAAAGCATCTGCCCTGGCTTAAATTGAAGAGTGACGATCATTTCTTCAAGCTCAGCGTATACCTTATCCGCCAAGCTGATGTTGTCAGTCTTTTGTAGGGCTAATCGCCCATTCTTTCCAGTATTTTTTAATTCAGTATTTTTTAATTTCACAGCAGGATTTAGGTATTGAAAATAGTGAGGGTATTAAACCTCACTATTTTCGCTGAAACTAGGCTTTTTATAGCTTTATATCTACATTTTTTGTCTCTGGCAGAAATATCGCCCCAAAAATTACAGTTACTGCCGCAATAATTACTGGGTACCAGAGTCCATAGTAAATATCACCCTCTAAGGCCACTAGAGCAAAAGCTGTAGTAGGCATTAGGCCGCCAAACCAACCTGTACCGATATGGTATGGCAAGGAGAGCGAAGAATAACGAATTTTAGTTGGAAAAAGCTCAACCAATGCCGCTGCAGTAGGTCCGTAAGCCATGGTTACATAGATTACTAGCAAAAAAACCAAAAGGAAAACCATTAGCTTATTAATCTCATCAGGATTAGCTTTAGGAGGATAGCCTGCCTCTGCAATAGTTGCGCTTAATTCTTTTGCAAAATTATTCATTTTTAAGGTAGCGTCTTCTTTTGATAGACCTACGGAATCAAATGAATTAATAGTCTTATCGCCAACCTTCACACTAGCAACTGTACCCGGTATAGCATTTTCAACACGATAGTTAACTGACGCAGCTACTAGTTTTGCCTTAGCTATATCGCATGAAGAAGTAAACTTCTTAGTTCCAGTAGGATTAAATTGAAATTGACAATCCCCTGGATCTGCAACCACCACTACAGGGGAATTTTTTAATGCCATCTCTAGAGCAGGGTTCGCATAATGTGTCAGACCTTTAAATATTGGGAAATAGGTAAGCACAGCTAGCGCCATTCCAGTAAGAATAATTTTCTTTCTTCCAATTCGATCTGATAGCGTGCCAAATATCAAAAAGAATGGGGTAGCGAGTAAAAGCGCGCCAGCTACAATTAAATTCGCAGTAAAGCTATCTACCTTAAGTGTTTGCGTCAAGAAAAGCAGTACGTAAAATTGACCCGCATACCAAACGCATCCTAATCCAGCAGTGATGCCAAACAATGCAATTAGAACAATTTTTAAATTTTTCCAACGAAGAAAAGATTCAGTGAGCGGAGCCTTAGACTCGGTTCCCTCCTCTTTCATTTTGGCAAAAACTGGCGACTCACTCATAGACATGCGAATCCACACAGAGATTCCTAGCAAAATGATGGATACCAAAAACGGAATGCGCCAACCCCAATCACCAAAAGCTGCCTCACCCAAGAATAGTCTTGTTGATAAAATGACCAACAAAGATAGAAACAGGCCTAAAGTTGCGGTTGTCTGTATCCACGCCGTAAATTGCCCTCTTTGATTATGAGGTGCATGCTCTGCGACATAAACTGCTGCGCCACCATACTCTCCGCCAAGTGCAAGACCTTGCAACAACCTAAGCGAAATCAGAATAATCGGCGCTGCAATACCTATACTTTCATATGCAGGCAGTAAACCAACACCAAATGTCGATAAGCCCATAATGAGGATGGTCATTAAAAAGGTATATTTGCGACCGATCATGTCCCCCAGTCGACCAAACACAAGGGCTCCAAATGGACGAACGATAAAGCCTGCCGCAAATGCCAATAAAGCGAAAATGAGTCCTGTTGTTGGATCGGCCTTGGCAAAAAATTGCTTAGCTATTACAGCCGCCAAAGATCCATATAAAAAGAAGTCATACCACTCAAATACAGTACCCAGAGATGATGCAATTAGAATTCTTCTCTCATCTTCGGTAATTGATCTTTTATTATTTTTTACTTCACTTACATTTGTAGTTGCCATTTGAACACTCCACAAGTTTAGTTAACCAAGAATCCCGGGTATTTGCTCTATTGAGCTAAGCTCAATGTCAGGCGATAGACTCAATTCATCTGGTAAAGCAGAATTACGATTAATCCAAATAACTTGAAACCCAAAAGCTTTTGCACCAGCTACATCAAAATAATTTGATGTGACAAATCCAATTTCATGTCTTTGGAGATCGAACTTATCAGTTGCCAACTGATAAGTTCTTGGATGCGGCTTATAAACTTTGACCTCATCCACACTTAATAAGGCGTCAAATTGATCCGAAATTCCTGCGTTACCAACTAAATTTGTTAGTAATGATGGGGTTCCAACAGATAGGATTGCCCTCTTAACTCCATTCAATTTAGGAAGGGTTTGCCTAGCATCCTCAAAAGGGGATAATTTTTCGTAAGCATCCATCAAAGCCATTCTCTCGCTTGTACCTCCAGGCAACCCTAAATACTTCAATGCATATTTAAGACCAGCTTCTGTATTCTGGTTATGGGGTATGTATCTACCCATAATGGTTCTCAAAAACATGTATTCAATTTGTTTTGATCTCCAAAGCTGACTTAATTGATTGCCTTTCCCTGGGTACATCTTTTCAGCCAAAGTAACAACTGAATGAACATCAAACACCGTTCCATAAGCGTCAAACGCAAGAGCCTTAATTCCGTGCAATTTTTTCATACATTCCTTAATGAAGTTCAACTGGGATTTCAGTAGGATACTAGTAAATATGAGCAAAGTATCACCAATCAAACTAGTGAAAACCCTTGCTTGCAAAAACTTTTACATCGAACTGCTCGGTATCACCTTAAGAAGCGTTCAAAAGACAAAACCCCCACCATTGCTGATGAGGGTTTGCTTTTCTGGTGGGCCCACCAGGACTTGAACCTGGGACCAAAGGATTCCGGTTTGCGTTAGTTTCCTAACTCCCTGGACTATGCCTTCATCATATAAAGATTTACATCCTTACTTAGATGGGTGCCGTCTAGTCTCTACACCTTCAACAGCACTTTCATACTGAAGCTTGGCTCGGCGTTAGCGTATCTATTGCTAGACTTAGCTTTCTCCGAATTTGACACCATCCCTTATGCAGTTTCCACGCATAAGGCACAACTTTCGCTATGAGTCCTCTGCTCTAACCAACTGAGCTATGGGCCCTAAACTTACTCTTTTTAACCCGATAAAACTGGGCTAAAACTACTGCTTTACAACTTGCCTCGGTGTGTAAGCGGTGTGTAAGCAAACTTATCTACCCTTACCACGCTAAGACCCTTATGTTTACTAGGTTCTTAGCAAAATACAACGAGGTTATCTCTCTTATGAGAGCAGACAACCAAAGAAAACCATTAGGATTTCAAGAGGTTACATCGCCTGATTATCGGTGTGTAGCGTTTTGTGTAGTGAAATAACTCATCTTTTAAGAATTACTCTCTCAATCTTTGGTTTTCAAAACCAAAGAGTATTTGGAGCAACCGTTTCACACTTCGTTGCTCCAAGGTGAATTTACTGAGTATTAATAAAACCAACGCATTGGAACTGTTACCAATGAAGGAAACAATACCATCACCAGCAAAATTACCAGCTCAGCAATTAAAAATGGCATCACCCCCTTCATCAAATCAGACATTGAGGTTTTAGTTACTCCCGCAACCACATTTAATACGGTACCCACCGGTGGAGTAATTAATCCAATACTATTGTTAATGATGAAAAGCACCCCAAAATAGATCGGATCTATTCCAGCCTGTTTTACAACTGGCACCAAAACTGGCGTCAAAATTAAAATCGTTGGAATCATATCCATCGCCGTACCGACGATGACAACCAAGATCATGATGGCAAACATAAGTAAAATCTGATTGCCCATAAAAGGCTCAAGCAAATCAACCACTTTGGACGGCAAGTCTGCAACAGTAATCAGCCAAGCAGAAACCATTGCGGCTGCTACTAAAAACATAACAATCGCAGTAGTCTGAGCTGCTCTAGAAAAAAGCTCCATTAACTGAGTAAGTTTCAGTTCACGATAGATAAAAGTAGCAACAAAAATAGCGTACACAGCAGCAACAACAGAGGCTTCAGTCGGTGTAAATACGCCAAGTTTGAGTCCAAAGATAATAATCAAGGGAAGCATTAGTGCCCAAAAGCCATCTACCAGGGATTTCGCAACTTCACTGAAAGGTATTTTTGGAGGTGGCTGAATATTTTCTTTGCGAATTAACCACCACCATGTAATCCACAGGGAAAGGCCAACTAACAACCCAGGAAAGATGCCCGCTAGAAACAACTTTGTAATTGATAAATTAGCAGCAACGCCAAAAATTACAAACCCAATGCTAGGGGGAATAATCGGCCCGATAACACCTGCAGCAGCAACAAGGCCTGCAGACTGTTTTTGATCATGACCCGCACTAACCATCATCGGCACTAACAATGCAGATAATGCTGCAGCATCGGCAACTGCAGAGCCCGAAAGCGCCGATAAAATACAAGCAGCAACAATCGTTACGTACCCCAGGCCACCCTTAATGTGACCGACTAAGCCAAGTGCAACAGCAACAATTCTTTTAGATAATCCGCCGGCATTCATCACCTCACCAGCCAACATGAAAAATGGAACCGCCATTAAAGGGAAGCTATCAGCCCCAGCGATCACATTTTGAGCAATAATTTGGGCATCAAACATATCAAGATGTAGCATTAAGGCGATACCACAACCCAATAATGCAAATGCGATTGGCATACCAAGAGCCATCAAAGCCAAAAGTGAGCCAATAAAAATAAAAATCGTCATATCAAGTTCCTTTGCCCTGATGAGCTGGAGATTTAACATGCTCCAAATCTTTTAAGATCTCATCAAGATCCGCATCATCTTCAGATTCTTTAATGACAATTAATTCTTTATCAGTAATGCGGCCACTCAATGCTTTATACAAATGATAAAAAATGATCGGCAAAGCACCTACAGAAAAGAAAATTGCTGCCGAGTAATACCAAGCAAGAGATACACCAGAAACTGGTGTGACGTTATCAAAATTAATTACTAGTAAAACGAAACTACCGTATAAAAATACCCCAATAATTGCCAACATAAGCAAGTGACTTAATACGTAACAAATTAACTTTCCTCGGCGGGATAATTTAGCAACCAATGAATCTACGCCTAAGTGCGATAGATCTTTAAGGCCACCCACTGCACCCACAAAAATTAACCAAACAAAAGCCCAACGTGACATTTCTTCAGAAAATGCGATTCCCGAATTAAATCCATAACGAAGAACCACATTACCAAATACCAAGATAACCATAACCGCCAAACATAACGCGGAAAATAGCCTCATGGAACGAAAGAATGAATTTATTAATGATGAAATCATAACTAAGTACAGCTAAAAATAAAAAGAAGCTCCCAGCAGAGAAACGCTGGGAGCAATGTTTATCGTTTTATGAATTTTACTTATTTTTTAGAGCGTTGCGCTTCAACCGCTTTTACCAACTCTGCAGGCAATGGATCAACAGCATTCATATCTTGCAAATACTTGTCGGTTACAGGCTTTACCTTCTCCCTCATGCGAGCGCGCTCCTGCGGAGAAACATCGGTGAAAATAACGCCTTGTTTTTTCACTAACTCAATAGCCTTTGCATCCATTCCACGCGAAACTTTTCTCTGCTCAATGGTAGTTTCATTCGCAGCATCTTGAATCAATTTTTTTTCTGCCGGAGAAAATTGATCCCAAGCCTTGCTGCTAATTAAAACGATTAATGGCTGATATACGTGACGAGTTGAAGAAAGATACTTTTGGACCTCATAAAATTTATTTGCTTCAAATGCCGCTATCGGATTATCTTGGCCGTCTACTGCCTTTGTTTCCATTGCGCTGTATAACTCTGTAAATGCCAGCGGAACAGGATTTGCACCTAATGCGCTAAAAGAGTCCACAAATAGTGGTTCTTGAAGTACGCGAAGCTTAAGACCTTGAATGTCCTCAACTTTTGCAATGGAACGTTTGCTATTAGAAATATTTCTAAAGCCATGATCCCAATAGGTTAGACCGACTACGCCCTTAGGAGTTTTTTCCAAAAATTTCTTTCCTACTGGGCCATCTAGGACGGTGTCAGCCTCTTTAAAGTCATTAAACAAGAAATGGATTGAAAAAGCGCCATAAACCTTTGCTTGTCCAACCATTAAGCTAGGTGGCATTGTTGTCATATCAACAGTTCCGCCTTGCAGCGAGGTTAGAACATTCAAGTCACCGCCCAAAGACCCGTCAGGGTAACTCTTAATAATGATTTTGTTACCACTCTTTTTGGCTACTAATTCAGCAAACTTTTCCACACCAAATCCCATATGACTGCCCTTGGGCTGAACATATGCAAACTTCAAGGTACGCTCTTTAATGTCTTGATTCTGCGCAAATGCTTGACCAACCATCAAACTCGAGATGGCGCCAATAATTGCAAGTGATTTCTTTAGGCTTAGTGTTTTCATATTTGTCTCCAATATCTTTTCTTAATCTATTACGCAAACATATCAGGCTGCTTCGCAATCAATTGATTCCAAATGGTCTGGAAATGCAACCAACCAATATACTCACTCCCCACATGCTCACGGCTATAACGAGCCACCTCTGGACTCAATAACGTAGGCTCTACACCTGTAGCCATAACAGCCATCTGTTGCTTGCAGCATCTCTCTAATGCAATAAACCAGAATGCAGCAGCATCAATACTATGACGGCTCACTGTTAACAGCCCATGATTGCGGTGAATAATTCCCTTTACTTTTGGTATAGATCCAGCAACGTTAGATCCAGCTTGATCCTCAACGGCCACTTGCCCAGCTTGTTCGCTAAGAACCACATGATCCTCGTAAAATGCGGCGGCATCTTGTGAAATGGGCTCTAATTTTTTCCCTAATGCTGCAAATGCTGTCCCATATACAGTGTGTGCATGGCACATGGCTACAATATCTGGATGCTTTTCATGCACCGCGGCATGCAAAACAAAGCCAGCGCGATTCAATGCATGCTTACCCTCCAAGACATTTCCTTGATGGTCAGCCAAAATCAGATTGGATACCTTAACCTGGTCGAAATGCACAGCCATTGGGTTAGTCCAATACAAATGAGGATGCTCTGGATCTCGAACTGTTAAATGTCCTGCAAACCCGTAATCAAACCCTTCCAAGGCAAAAGCCCGACAAGCGGCAACCAGACGCTCTTTCAAATGTTGCCGATGTTCCGCAAAATTTTTAAATTTTGGCGCATAAGGAAATATTAGATTTTTATCTTCTGGCTGATAAATAGATTCCCTACTACCCAAATCTAACTTGCGCTCATTTTTTTCTAATGTTTCTGACATCTTGACTCCTCCATCCACGTGATAACCAATTTGATCTATATCAAAGTTGAGCAATATTGATGGCTGGTGCGATGTTTGACAAACGAGCGTTGTACATGAATAGATGAATAACATTCATCTATAATCAAAAATCATGAGAAAAATACCTAATTTTGTACTTTTAAGGGCATTTGAGTCGGCGGCACGACTGGAAAGCTTTACTTTAGCCGCCAATGAACTGCACCTTACCCAATCAGCGATTAGCCATCAAATTAAGGAGCTGGAAGAATATTTTGGCAAATCGCTTTTTATTCGGCGCAACCGCAAGGTAGAACTCAACGCTGAAGGGAAAAGGCTGCTTGACAGTCTATCGAGAGTATTTGATGTCATCGAAGATGCATGCAGCGAAGTAAGGTTGGCCCCCAACTCCCAAGTGTTAGCAGTTCATTGCGCACCTAGCTTCGCTGCAAAATGGTTAAGCCCAAGGCTTGCAGGCTTTATTAATAATAATCCCGATATCTCTATACGCCTTACTTCTGGACCTGAGCCTATTGATTTAATTCGCAATCGTGAAATTGATATTGCTATCTCGTACCAAGCAACAGTAAATAGTGCTGGAGTAATACACATTCCCCTGGGGCAAGAAGACATTATTCCGATGTGCTCTCCAAAGCTACTTAACTCAAATCATTCTCACAGAAATCAAATCACAAAACTGACCTTAATTGATTCTTCCGTCAACCAAATGACCTGGAATAAGTGGTTTGAATTTAATCGATTGCCCAAAAATAACCAACCGCGCCTTTCTTTTGATAGAGCCGCATTATCCATTTCGGCGGCGGTTGATGGACTAGGCGTAGTACTTGAGAGCAGGCGACTAGCAGAACGAGAGCTATCCAAAGGCGAATTGGTTGAAATTGGATTTGATAGCTTTAAAAAAATCAAAGATCAAACCCACTTTCTATCCTTTCGAAGCGGGGAGAAATCAAATAAAAAAATTAGGCTCTTTGAGGAGTGGTTGCTAAATGAGATAAAAGCAGGTTAGACGATCATATAAGATCTAACGCAATTATAAAAAACGGGATTCAAGCATTTTGACCATTGCCAATATAGATGCATTGCTCGGCACATTAATTTTATATTTTTTACTAAGCTCCACAATATAGCCATTTAAAAAGTCAATTTCAGTCTTTTTCTTTTTAGATAGATCCTGAGCCGTTGAAGAAATTTGTGTAGCCATTGTTTTTGCAATTTCATCATTTGCATGCTGGGCCTCTTCAAGACTAATTGTGACCCCCTCGCATGCCGCAATTTCCAAGAATTCTCGAGTAACACTGTTAATTAACTGTACTACCTCGGGAATCTTTACCATTTCTCCATAAGATATCTGCCCAATCCCAGATAAACCGTTGTAAACACAATTAACTAAGAACTTTAGCCACATATCCCTTTTGATATTCTTGCTCATGACACAAGGGACTGAAGACTCTTGAAATAAAGCACAAATTCCCTCTAAATTCTCGACATCCATTGGATTTAAAGCCCCAACACCTCCAATAACTAACTCGCCTCGGCCATGATGCTTCATGGTTCTTTTGTCCACCATTCCACAGGCAACATATACAACTGCGGGGTAAATTGCATTTGAGATCAGGGAAGATGCTATGTCCACATTAGCAACGCCATTTTGTAGGCTCAATATCACGGCGTTAGCCGGCAAAATTGGAGTGATTTTATGAATAACTTTTTTAGTGTCAGGCGACTTTACGGCAAGCAAAATCAAGTCGGCACCCCTCAATGCTTCTAGATCGCTAGTGGCCTTTATTTGAATAGTCTCCTGAAATTTTTGGCAATCCATATATAAACTATCTCGCGAAATGGATTCTGCGCGATCATGGCGTGCAATTAGTGTTACATCTTTATTTGCACGAGCCAACATACCGCCAAAAAAGCAGCCCACAGCACCTGCACCTAAAACATAGATTTTTTTAAAGTCACTCATTTGATATGTAATAAAGATATCCCGAGACAGAGGGATTAGTTATATTCAATAATCAGGGGGATAGGCAAATAATACTGCTGATTTTTATTTAACAAGCGTTACTTTAAGTAACGCTCAAACAAAAGCGACTGTGTAAGCGGGTGTGTATTTTAAAATAGCTGGCAACTTGGATTATCTCTACCCCAACCTTCCCAAAAAGACAAAAACCAATCAATTCCCTCACAAGCCAAACTTATTGTGAGTTTTAGGTCGAGTTTAGGTTCTCAGGTTATGAGAGCAGACAAGCGTTACTTTAAGTAACGCCCAAAAGACGAAACCCCCATCATTTCTGATGAGGGTTTGCTTTTCTGGTGGACCCACCAGGACTTGAGAACCTGTCTCTAGGAGTCTAGATTGTGTTATCCACCCTAACTGACTATACGCATAGTTCAGTTAAACCACTTAAGTAGATTTGGCGGAACATTCCTCCGCAGCATTTAAGGTGCACCCCCTGCCCCACGCTACTTAAAACTACAATTCAATCACACTGCATTGCACACTAAAACAAATTAGTTCTAGCCCATTGAATTTCTCAATTAAATTATTAGTGCGATCTATTTGCTATCCGAGAGATCAAAAATTGACTAGGTCCTTGAATTCTGACTCAGTTATCTATTTTTTAGATTATTAATCTCAATATTATTCATTGGACTGATAACCCATCCTCCACCAAAATCCCCCTATCGCCATTAACTAACGAAAGGAGCGAGAAATGAAGAATTATCACAACATATCTGAAAGCTTGTACTTTCTCAATCATGAGTTTGAGAAAGATTTGGCAACATTTTTTAATAATGCGACCATCCATGGAGGTCAGCCATGATCATCAACGCCTTGAGAAAATCAGAGCCAGCTCGCTTGATCGTTGGGGCCACGATTGATATCGCTGGAGTAGCTATTGCCGCATCTCAGTATTTACATACTCATCATATTTTTTAATTAAAGGACAACATCATGAATAAACTCGAAAATATCATGTATACCGCCCATACTCACACTACTGGTGGCAGGGATGGTAAAGCCATTAGCGATGATGGCTTACTAAATGTAGATCTAGCGCTACCAAAAGTAATGGGTGGCACTGGCATCGCAACCAATCCAGAGCAACTCTTTGCGGCGGGCTACTCAGCTTGCTTTATGGGGGCGCTAAAGCATGTGGCTGGAATAAAAAAAGTCAAGGTACCTGATGATGCTTATATTGACGCTAGTGTTGACATTGGTCCAATCCCACAAGGATTTGGTATCGCCGTCAAATTGACTGTAGCCTTACCCGGCTTAGAGAGAGATGTTGCTCAAGACTTAGTTGATACAGCTCATCAGGTTTGCCCCTATTCCAATGCTACTCGTGGCAATATTGAAGTTACATTATCTTTACTAGTTGGTTAACCAAATAATTTGATGAAAAGGAGATCAGCATGACGTCAAATGGCAAATGCCCCGTCGCCCATGGGGCCAATACCGAATCTGGAAACACCCCAATGGCTTGGTGGCCTAAGTCTTTGAACTTAGACATCCTTCATCAACACGATACCAAGACCAACCCCTTTGGACCATCTTTTGATTATCGAAAAGAGTTAAAAAAGCTAGATATTAAGGCGCTCAAAAAAGATGTCAAAAAACTTTTAACGACTAGTCAGGATTGGTGGCCAGCGGATTGGGGTAACTATGGTGGCCTGATGATTCGCATGGCATGGCACTCTGCAGGTACCTACCGTATTGCCGATGGTCGAGGTGGCGCTGGAACTGGTAACCAACGCTTTGCGCCACTCAATTCCTGGCCTGATAACGCCAATCTTGATAAAGCCCGTCGTCTCCTATGGCCCATTAAAAAGAAATACGGCAACAAGATTAGCTGGGCAGATCTCATGATTCTTGCGGGTACTCTCGCCTATGAGTCCATGGGTCTCAAAACTTTTGGTTTCTCATTTGGCCGTGAAGATATTTGGCATCCAGAAAAAGATATTTACTGGGGCTCAGAAAAAGAATGGCTCCAAAAAAGCGGTGGCGAAGGTTCTCGCTATTCAGGTGAACGTGATTTAGCAAACCCCTTAGCCGCAGTCATGATGGGGCTCATTTATGTCAACCCAGAAGGTGTTGATGGCAAACCTGATCCATTAAAAACGGCTCAAGATATTCGCGTAACCTTTGCTCGCATGGCCATGAACGATGAAGAAACAGTAGCACTTACTGCTGGTGGGCATACTGTTGGTAAAGCCCATGGCAATGGGAATGCCAAAAACTTAGGGCCTGCACCTGAGGCTGCACCGATCGAAGAACAAGGCCTAGGCTGGATGAATCACAAGACTAGAGGAATTGGTCGCGATACAGTCACAAGTGGCATAGAAGGCGCTTGGACTACAAATCCTACCAAGTGGGATAACGGTTACTTTGCCATGCTACTCAATCACGAATGGGAACTCAAAAAGAGCCCCGCCGGCGCTTGGCAATATGAACCTATCAACATTAAAGAAAAAGATAAGCCTGTTGATGTAGAAGATCCATCTATTCGCCACATGCCCATCATGACTGACGCGGATATGGCCATGAAAGTCGATCCAGAGTATCGCAAGATCTCTGAACGATTTGCCAAAGATCAAGCTTACTTTTCTGAAACTTTTGCCAGAGCTTGGTTCAAACTCACCCACCGCGATATGGGACCCAAAGCTAGGTACTTCGGCCCTGATGTCCCAAAAGAAAATTTAATATGGCAAGACCCTATACCCAAGGGTTCTAAGAAATACGACATCAAGGCCGTTAAAGCCAAAATCAAAAACAGCGGGCTATCCAATAGCGAAATGATTACAACTGCTTGGGATAGTGCTCGCACCTATCGTGGATCAGATAAGCGTGGTGGTGCAAATGGTGCTCGTATCAGATTAGCCCCCCAAAAGGATTGGATTGGTAATGAGCCAATGCGTCTCTCTAAAGTTCTCAAGATATATGAGACGATCTCCAACAAAACAGGTGCCAGCATTGCTGACATTATTGTTCTTGCCGGAAACCTAGGCATTGAACAATCTGCCAAAGCCGGTGGTTTTAACATCAAGGTGCCATTTACTCCTGGCCGTGGTGATGCTACACAAGCAATGACTGATGTTGAATCCTTTGAAGTATTAGAACCCGTAGCCGATGGTTATCGTAATTGGCAAAAAGAAAACTATGCCGTAACCCCAGAAGAGTTACTCTTAGATCGCACCCAACTAATGGGTCTAACTGCCCAAGAGATGACTGCCTTAATAGGTGGCATGAGGGTACTCGGTACTAACTATGGCGATACAAAGCATGGGGTATTTACCAACAAGATAGGCGCTTTAACAAATGACTTTTTTGTTAATTTGACCGATATGAGCAATTCTTGGAAGCCCACTGGTCGCAATAGTTATGACGTTGTTGAACGAAGCACTGGCAAGACCAAGTGGACGGCTACTCGTGTAGATCTGGTCTTTGGATCAAACTCAGTGCTTCGTGCTTACGCAGAAGTCTATGCTCAAGACGACAACAAAGAGAAATTTGTAAACGACTTTGTTGCTGCGTGGGTCAAGGTGATGAATGCGGATTTATTTGAATAGAATTTATCTGCACCTTAGTAAGGAGGTGTTTTTGCCTCCTTACTTTTATCATTTAGCAAATTTATTTGTGTAATTCAGTGCATCAGGCATAAAAAAGGAAAATATAACCGTTACTTAAAGTAACGCTTAAAAAAATACCAACCCGAAGGTTGGTATTTTCATTTCTGGTGGGCCCACCAGGACTTGAACCTGGGACCAAAGGATTCCGGTTTGTGTAATTTTCATTACTCCCTGGACTATGCCTTCACCATATGCTTACGCACTTAGGTGGGTGCCGTCTAGTCTCTACACCTTCAACAGCACTTTCATACTGAAGCTTGGCTCGGCGTTAGCTTGGATATTTCTACCTTTAGCTTTCTCCGAATTTGACACCATCCCTTATGCAGTTTCCACGCATAAGGCACAACTTTCGCTATGAGTCCTCTGCTCTAACCAACTGAGCTAT
>JACCDH010434994.1_pt1 | contig 16496 bp, 14 predicted proteins | sample 7442481 | NCBI WGS metagenome assembly JACCDH01 (sample SAMN15323433, study PRJNA562643) | freshwater metagenome | isolation source: river surface water | place: USA:Blue River Watershed | collected 2017-08-15
CAACGGCTAAGCCGCTGAACGGAATTACCGAAGAATCAGGAGCATCAAATGGCACACAAAAAAGGCGGCGGCACTACGCGCAACGGCCGTGACTCAGAGTCGAAACGACTTGGCGTGAAGAAGTTCGGCGGCGAAGCGGTCGTTCCGGGCAACATCATCGTTCGCCAGCGCGGCACGCGCGTCCATCCGGGCGTGAATGTCGGCATGGGCAAGGACCACACCCTGTTCGCGCTGATCGACGGCAAAGTGCAGTTCACGGTCAAAGGTGCACAAAAGCGTCATATGGTCATGGTGGTGCCGGCTTAATCGAGTCGCGCCAACCCTGCAAGAAGGCTCTGCCGCGCAGGTAGGGCCTTTTTTTATTCAGAGGCTCCAATAATGCCGCTGTGAGCGGCAACCCTGGGTAAGCAAACGCGCCCCATGGGGCAGTGCCTTTCGGATCCTCTGTTCACTGGAATCGGAAAATCATGAAGTTCATCGACGAGGCAAAAATCGAAGTCGTGGCCGGTGATGGCGGCAACGGCGTCGCCTCGTTTTGTCGCGAAAAATTTCGCCCGTTCGGTGGCCCGGATGGCGGTGATGGCGGACGCGGTGGCAGCATCTACGCTATCGCCGATCGCAATATCAATACGCTCGTAGACTATCGCTACGCCAAGCTGCATCGCGCGAAAAACGGCGAGAACGGTCGTGGCTCTGACTGCTATGGCAAAGGCGCTGACGATGTGTACCTGCGCATGCCCGTTGGCACACTAGTGATCGACCAGAACGATGGTGCCATCATCGCCGACCTAACTGAGCACGGACAAGTCGCGCTGCTGGCCAGGGGTGGCGAAGGTGGCTGGGGGAATATCCATTTCAAGACCTCGACCAATCGAGCGCCTCGCCAGAAAACCGATGGAAAAGAGGGCGAGCGTCGCGATCTGAAGCTTGAGCTCAAGGTGCTCGCTGATGTCGGCTTATTGGGTATGCCGAATGCTGGAAAGTCGACATTCATTGCAGCCGTGTCAAATGCCCGTCCCAAGGTCGCGGATTATCCATTCACGACGCTACATCCTAATCTGGGTGTCGTGCGTGTCAGCCATGAAAAAAGTTTTGTCGTCGCTGATATTCCCGGCCTGATCGAAGGTGCCGCTGATGGCGCCGGGCTGGGTGTGCAATTCCTGCGTCACCTGCAGCGCACTCGCTTGCTGCTTCATATTGTTGATCTTGCGCCCTTCGATAGCAATGTCGATCCTGTCAAAGAGGCGAAAGCCATCGTCAAGGAACTGAAAAAATACGACGAGACCTTGTTCGATAAACCGCGCTGGCTGGTGCTGAACAAGCTCGACATGGTGCCGGAAAATGAGCGCGCGCAGCGCGTGAAAGACTTCATCAAGCGCTTCGGCTGGAAAGGTCAGGTATTCCAGATCTCTGGCCTCACCCGCGAGGGATGTGAAGATCTGGTAACCGAGATCTATGAGTATCTGGCTTCTCAGCGACAGCTGGAGCAGCGCGAGCAGTCTGGCGTTGCTGAGGTTGCGATGGATGTCGCGTCGGTAGAGGCGGACGATCCTCGCTTCAAAATCATCGATTAACAAGCCTGCCTGTCAGGCGGCCACACTTCCGCATAGCGAAACCATGCAATCCGTGATCCACTCCGCACAGCGTCTGATCGTCAAAGTCGGTTCCTCGCTGGTTACCAATGAAGGCAAAGGTCTGGATCACGCAGCGATTGCGAAATGGGCTGACCAGATCGCGCACTTGCGTGAAATGGGCAAGCAGGTAGTGCTGGTCAGTTCGGGCGCGATTGCCGAAGGCATGCAACGTCTGGGTTTTGAGAAACGTCCGACCGGTGTGCATGAGCTGCAAGCCTGCGCGGCAGTGGGTCAGATGGGGCTGGCGCAGATTTATGAAACCAGCTTCGGCAAGCATGGTTTGCGCACAGCGCAAGTGCTGCTCACGCATGCTGATCTCGCAGATCGCGAGCGCTATCTGAACGCGCGCTCGACCTTGTTCACGCTGCTGGAATTTGGGGTGGTCCCGGTCATCAATGAGAATGATACCGTGGTCACTGACGAGATCAAATTCGGTGACAACGATACACTGGGCTCTCTCGTGGCGAATCTGATCGAAGCCGATGCGCTGATCATCCTGACAGACCAGCGCGGCCTGTATACCGCCGATCCGAGAAAAAATCCTGACGCACAATTCGTCCATGAAGCTAAGGCCGGCGATCCTTCGCTGGAGGCCATGGCCGGTGGTGCCGGTACCGGCATTGGCAGCGGTGGCATGCTGACCAAGATACTGGCCGCGCGCCGCGCCGCGAGTTCAGGTGCGCATACGGTGATCGCATGGGGCAGGGAAGAGCAGGTGCTGGTGCGTCTCGCCAAAGGCGAGGCGATCGGTACTCAGTTACTCGCGCAGACCGCGCGACTTACTGCGCGCAAACAATGGATGGCTGATCATCTGCAGACCGCTGGCAACGTGGTACTGGATGACGGTGCTGTGCAGAAGCTGGCCGCGGAAGGCAAATCGCTGCTGCCCATCGGCGTCGTTGATGTCAGCGGCGAGTTTGGGCGAGGGGATGTGATTACCTGTGTTGATCAGTCGGGTGTACCCATTGCGCGCGGCATGTCCAATTATGCGAGCACCGAAGTGCGGCGCATCATGCGCAAGCCCTCATCGGAGATTGAATCGATACTGGGCTATGTCGAGGAGGTGGAGCTGATCCACCGCGACAATCTCGTACTGCTTTAAAAGCTCCGTCAACCTGCCGTTGACTGCGTTGCAGTCAATTTGGGATGTTCATGTTGACCGAGCGCCCTGAGAAGCGCAGCTCCTTATTTCAGCGGCTTTTGTTTCCTGATTCGGTCAATGATGGTCTCGGCTTTACCGGCGACTGAGCCACCTTCGCAGAAATAATCCTTTACCAGTGCGGCATGCTGGCGGTTCGCACCTACGTCCCAGATCGGTGACCATACATCACGTCGCGATATTGACCAGCCACCATCAGATTTTCCAGTGGCGTACAGCTTCTTTTCTGCACTCGAACATCGTATGCCTTCGTAGCTGACGTTGCTTGCGCCTGCCTTGCTGGTAATAACCAGCGTGTAGCGCACGATACCCTCAGGACTGACGCTCAGTGATTTTGCATCGATTGCAAAATCCATCGTTGCAGTCGGGCTCACATAGAAGGGAAGCAGATGGTTCTTCTGCGGCGGCGCTGGCAGCGTGACTTCGCTTTCCGCGGCACTGGCGTCCTTCCCCGGCTCATCCTGTTGTGCACAAGCAGCGGTGCATGCGAGCAGCGCGCTGAGCGAAAATGCTGCGGATCTCAAACGTGCCCGGGTCATCATTCCGCACCCGGTTCGGTCTGTGCGCGCGCTTCGTCATCAGAGGGCCTGGACGATTCGCGGTCGCGCGGTCGGCGCGGGCCCTGGTGTTGCGGACGGTTCAGGAATCGCGACAGTTCTTGAAGGGCCTTCATGTAGACATCGCGCTTGAACTCGATCACGACGTCCATCGGTACCCAATAGTCGTGCCAGCGCCATGCGTCGAATTCAGGATGCTCAGTGTTACGCAGGTTGACGTCACAATCGCGTCCCACCATCCGCAGCAGGAACCAGATCTGCTTTTGCCCGCGATAGTGGCCTCGCACCTCGCGCTTGATGAAATGGTCGGGCACTTCATAGCGAAGCCAGTCACGCGTGCGGCCAATGATCTTGACATGCTCGGCCTTGAGCCCGACCTCTTCCTCGAGCTCGCGGTACATCGCCTGTTCAGGCGTTTCGCCATGTTTTATCCCACCCTGGGGAAACTGCCACGAATGTTCTCGCACCCGCTTACCCCACCAGACTTCGTTCTGGTGGTTCAACAGGATGATGCCGACGTTCGGGCGGAAGCCTTCACGGTCCAGCATGTTACACCTCGATTTTTCTGCGGTCGGGACGGGGTCGCACAAGGGGCGCACAGGCCAGCTGTTCAGAAGTGGCCAAAAAGCGCGCGGGTAGTGCGATCCGCCGGCGCACCGACCAGCGAATACTTTAAAATTGAGTCGATTATAACCCCCTCTTTTTAAAAGATTTCACCTCCATGCGCGCCTCTCGTTTTTTCATTTCCACCCTCAAGGAAGCCCCATCGGACGCCGAGATCGTCAGCCACAAACTGATGGTCCGTGCCGGCATGATCCGCCGGCTGGGCTCGGGCATCTACAACTACATGCCCATGGGCCTGCGCGTGATACGCAAGGTCGAAAATATCGTGCGCGAAGAAATGAACCGTGCCGGGGCTATCGAATTGCTAATGCCGCTGGTGCAGCCCGCCGAGCTGTGGGAGGAGACAGGTCGCTGGGACAAGATGGGCCCAGAGCTGTTGCGCGTGAAGGACAGGCATGGTCGCGACTACGCGATACAGCCCACCTCAGAAGAAGTAGTCACCGATATCGCACGCAGCGAAATCAAGTCTTACCGTCAATTGCCGGTGAATTTTTATCACATACAGACCAAGTTCCGTGATGAGCGCCGCCCGCGCTTTGGCCTGATGCGTGGTCGCGAGTTCACTATGAAGGATGCGTATTCCTTTGATCGCGATGCAGAGGGCCTGAGCCGCTCGTACCAGGCGATGGTCGAGGCGTACACACGCATCTTCAATCGTTTTGGTTTGAAGTTCCGTGCGGTGGCTGCTGACAATGGCGCGATCGGTGGTTCGGGCTCGCAGGAATTCCACGTGATTGCCGACACCGGTGAGGATGCGCTTGTCTACTGCCCGCAGTCCGACTATGCGGCCAACATCGAGGCCGCAGAGGCACTGGCGCCTGCGACGCAGCGCGCAGCTGCCACGCAACCGCTGACCAAGACATCGACGCCGGGCAAATCGCGTTGTGAAGACGTCGCAGAGCTGCTGGGACTGCCGCTGACACGCACGGTGAAGTCGATTGTGCTCTCAGTGGAAAAAGAAGAGGGCAAGCGAGAGATCTGGCTGCTGCTCTTGCGTGGCGATCATGAGCTCAATGAAGTCAAGGCAGGCAAAGTGCCGGGCATGGGTCCTTTTCGTTTTGCCAGCGATACCGAGATTCTTGAATACTTTGGCTGCAAGCCGGGTTATCTCGGTCCGATAGGGACTGCCAAGCCGGTGAAGGTCGTGGCCGACCGAACCGTTGCTGTGATGAGCGATTTTGTCTGTGGCGCGAATGAAGAAGACTTCCACTACACCGGTGCCAACTGGGGCCGCGATCTGCCCGAACCCATCGTGGCCGACATCCGTAATGTCATCGCTGGGGATCCTTCGCCGGACGGCAAGGGCGCACTGGAGATACAGCGCGGCATCGAAGTCGGGCATGTGTTCCAGCTGGGTACGCGCTATTCTGCGGACATGAAGGCCACCTATCTCGACGAGAACGGCAAGCCGCAGCTGATGCAGATGGGCTGCTATGGCATCGGCGTGACGCGCATACTGGGTGCCGCTATCGAGCAGAATTTCGATGCGAAAGGCATCATCTGGCCGGCGTCCATTGCGCCATTTGAGGTCGTGCTGTGCCCGATGGGACTGGATCGCAGCGAAGCGGTGCGCGACGCAGCTGAAGCCCTGTATGCAAGCCTTCTCGAAGCGGGCATCGATGTAATCATCGATGATCGTGGCGAACGCCCCGGTGCGATGTTTGCCGACTGGGAGCTGATCGGCGTGCCGCATCGCGTGGTCATCGGCGAACGCGGCCTGAAGGATGGGATGCTGGAATATCAGGGCCGGCGCGATGAGGCACCCACGCAGGTACCGGTCGCCGAGATGTGTAGCTTTCTGAAGGCCCGGCTGGGCTAGTTGCCATGAGCGTTCCGCAGCTGCCATTTGCCCACGTAGTGTGGCTGGTCGCTGCGGCGCTCTGGCTGGCGCAGATCGGTGATGCGTGCGCCGGAAACCAGCGCGAGGAAGTGCTGGCCGTTGCTGTGCGACTTGCGCTGACCCGCTCTATTAATGATCCCCGCCCCCCTCAGCTACGGTTTGCCAGCGATACCGAGCGCCTGGAATGGCAGCGATGGTTTGATGCAATGTCACGCCGGCTGCACAGCCGAATGCCAGATGCAATGGTGCGCGGCGAGTTCCTGCAAACGCTCTGGTATGAATCGCGGCGTGCCGGGCTGGAGCCGGCACTGGTGCTCGGCCTGATACAAGTCGAATCCGGGTTCCGCAAGTATGCGATCTCATCGGTGGGTGCCCGTGGCTACATGCAGGTGATGCCGTTCTGGACCCGGGTGATCGGTGATGGACGTCCTTCCAAACTATTTCAGCTGCAGGCTAATCTGCGCTATGGCTGCAGCATACTTCGCATGTATATCGACATGGAGCGCGGAGACCTCTTTCTTGCGCTCGGTCGCTACAATGGCAGCCGCGGACGTCCGGAGTATCCGAAAGCCGTGAGAGCAGCCTGGAAACGCTGGCAACACCCATGAAAATCACTTACGGAGAGACTCAATGAAAAAGCTGCTGTTTGCGCTAATGATGGTCTGTATGCCGCTGGCGATGGCCAATATGACCGAGACTCAGGGCGCGGCCAACGCCAGCGATCCTGATTTTGCCGCGGGCAAGGCAGCTATCAAGCGCAAGGACTGGAAGTCGGCGATCGAGGCGCTGAACAAATCCGTGAAGCGCACGCCGGATAATCCTGACACGCATACTTACCTGGGTTACGCCTACCGTCATCTGGGCGACCTCGATAACTCTTTTACGCATTATCACGAGGCACTGAAGATCGATCCCAAGCACCGGGGAGCGCATGAATATATCGGGCAGGCGTATCTGAAGGCGAGTCAGCCGGACAAGGCGGCCGAGCATCTCGTTGCGCTGGAGAAAATCTGCGGCAAGGGATGTGAGGAATACCAGGACCTGGCCAACGCGATTGCCAAATACAACAAATCGAAATAAACGCGTTGTCCCCGGGCGGAGAACCGTAAACAAAAACGCCCGCAATTGTGCGGGCGTTTTTGTTCGGCACCTGATGATTATTTCAAGTGACCAGAGATGAGCTTGGTCATCTCGAACATGGAGACAGTCTTCTTGCCGTTGAAAACAGCTTTCAGGGCGTCGTCTGCGTTGATGTTGCGGCGATTGACGCTGTCCTGCAGCTTGTGCTTCTTGATGTAGTCCCAGACTTTCTTGGTCACATCCGTGCGTGGCAGCGGCTTGGAACCAATCACGGCGGCCAGAGCTGCCGACGGGGTCAGAGGCTTCATGAATGCTGCATTCGGCTTGCGTGCAGTTTTGGCTTTTTTGGCAGGCGCTTTCTTTGCAGCTGCTTTTTTAGCGGGAGCCTTCTTGGCTACGGTCTTCTTCGCCGCTACCTTTTTCGCTGCCGGCTTCTTCGCTGCTACTTTTTTCGCGGCCGGTTTTTTGGCTGCTACTTTCTTTTTGGCGGGTGCCTTTTTAGCTGCGGGCTTCTTCTTAGCAGCGGATTTTTTGGCGGCCGCTTTCTTGGCTGTAGCCATACGTGAACCTCCTTTGCTCTGTTGACTAAATATTGCGCAAATTTACGCACCGCCAATAGTCTTAGGGTTTTGCTCGTGATGCAAGTGTTTTTTGTATGTTTTTTTCGATTTTTCCCTATGAAAGCAGCCTCGTTAAGGGTGATTTTCCCTCTGAGCAGAGAGTATGAATCGGGAGAAGTCAGGACGGAGGAAGCCTGATGACGCTCTCAGAGAAGAGGGTAAACAAGTCATGAATTCCCTCTGAGCGTACTGCAAATCTGGCTTTGGGCCAGACTCAGGCGCCAGACAAACAACTGAAAAATACGAGGAAAATCCCTCTGAAAGCCCGCGAATTCCCTATGAAAGAGCATCGCGGGGCGAGTGGCGCGATGGGGCGCAATGGGTAGTGCGCAGCGTCAGCGCATGCCGGGCATCATGCCCTTCATGCTTCTCATCATTTTCATCATGCCGCCACCCTTGAGCTTCTTCATCATGGACTGCATCTGCTCGAACTGGGACAGCATGCGATTGACTTCCTGCACCTGAACACCCGCACCGGCAGCAATGCGGCGCTTGCGGGAAGCTTTGATCAGCTCGGGCTTGGCGCGCTCTTGCAGGGTCATGGCGTTGATAATGCCTTCCATCCGGCGTACCTGTCGTTCCGCCTGGTCGACATTGGCGCCCGAGGCTGCCTGCTGGAACTGTGCTGGCAGCTTGTCCATCAACCCGGAAAGACCACCCATTTTTTTCATCTGCGATAGCTGCGCCTTGAAGTCATTCAGGTCGAATTTGCCGCCGCCCTTGATCTTGTTGGCGAGATCGGCAGCGGCGGCCATGTCGACGCCTTTTTTGGCTTCTTCGACCAGCGCCAAAATGTCGCCCATGCCCAGTACACGGTTAGCCATGCGCTCCGGGTCAAAGGGCTCGAGGCCATCGAGCTTCTCTGCGACGCCGGCAAACTTGATGGGTTTTCCGGTGACATGACGCACCGACAGTGCCGCGCCACCGCGCGCGTCACCATCGAGTTTGGTGAGCACGATTCCGGTGAGTGGCAGCGCCTCATTGAACGCCCGTGCGGTATTGACCGCGTCCTGGCCGAGCATGGCATCGACTACAAATAAGGTCTCGATGGGCTTCACTGCAGTGTGCAGTGCGCTGATCTCCTGCATCATCGCCTCGTCGATACCCAGCCGGCCGGCAGTGTCGATGATCAGCACGTCGTGATGATGTTTCTTTGCGTAGTCAACCGCGGAGAGCGCGATGTCGACCGGTTTTTGGGAGGCATCCGAGGGAAAGAAGTCGGCGCCAACCTGCGAGGTCACTGTCTCCAGCTGGCCAATCGCTGCGGGGCGATAGACATCCGCTGACACGGTCAGCACTTTTTTCTTTTTCTGCTCTTTCAGGAATTTCGCCAGCTTGCCAACCGTCGTGGTTTTGCCCGCACCCTGCAGACCGGCCATCAGAATGATCGCCGGCGGTTGTGTTGCGAAGGACAGCTGATTCGCCTCGGCACCGAGGTCGGCGCCCATCAGCTTTGCCAGTTCGTCATGCACGACACCCACCAGCGCCTGTCCCGGTGTGAGGGAGCCGATGACTTCTTCACCCAGCGATTTTTCTTTCACCCGGGCGATAAAGTCGCGAACTGCGGGCAGCGCGACGTCGGCTTCCAGCAGTGCCAGTCTGACCTCGCGCAGCATGTCAGCGGTATTCGACTCGGTCAGTCGCGCTTCGCCGCGCATGGTCTTGACGACTTTGGACAGGCGTTGGGTCAGATTGTTAAGCATGAGAATGACAGAATGACGTGGCGGGGTTGTCGGATGAAGGCATGCCTGTCGGAGGCGCGCGTTTCGCCGTCTGCAACGGCAGCGCGGGCAACCCGTAAAAGGTGCGCGCAAGAGTGAAACAGACGACCGGATTTTACCGTAAGCCTGCCGCTTGCTGCGGCTTTGCGCGCAGGCACATGGTGTACACTTGATCGATGCAACTTCTTCTCATTCATGCTGCCGGCCTGCTGTACATCATCTGTGCGCTGTTGCCCGAGCAGCGCCGCGGCATGGTCGCGTTCGGTACTTTGCTCGCATGGGTGCTGCATGCGGCTTCGCTGGCTGATGCGGTAATCGCGCCGGATCATTTGCGGCTGGGATTCGCGGTAATGCTGTCGGCCGCGCTGTGGATGTCGGTCGGCGCATACTGGGTGGAAAACCGTAATCTCTCTGTCGATGGCTTGCGGCGCATGGTGTTGCCCAGTGCAGCGCTGACGATCGTGCTGCCCATGATCTTTCCTGGAACGGAAATTCCATTGGCTGACAAGCCGCCCCTGTTTTCATGGCATATCGCACTCTCCACGCTGGCCTATGGTTCGCTGACCATCGCCGCGTTTCATGCGGTGCTGATGGCGATGCAGGAATCCCGTCTGCATGCGTTGCCGGCAGCAGTGGGTCGTCGTGGCTGGCTGTCGCTGGCTATCGATAATCTGCCGCCGCTTCTGACAATGGAGCGCCTGTTGTTCCGAATGATCGCGCTCGGTTTTCTGCTGCTGACCTTGACCGTCGTGTCTGGGGTGTTTTTCTCCGAGCAGTTATTCGGCAAACCTTTCCGCTGGGAGCACAAGACCGTGTTCACGCTGCTGTCGTGGGTGTTGTTTGGCGTGCTGCTCGCGGGTCGTCAATGGCGTGGCTGGCGCGGAAAGACCGCGCTGACATTCACTCTCACCGGTTTTACCACCCTGTTGCTTGCTTATGTGGGCAGCCGTTTCGTGCTGGAGGTCGTGCTGCACCGGGGTGCCGTTTGAAGTATCTGCTCTGGGCGCTGCTCATCTACCTCGCATGGCGCTGGTTCTCGGCCTCGCGGACCCGCAAGAATGCGCAAGACAGTAACGCAGCAACTCATCAGGATGCCGCATCTGGCTCAGGCGCTGAGCGTATGGTCAAGTGCCGCGAGTGCGGACTGCATCTTCCCCTCTCCGAGGCATTGCCCGGATCTGGTGAACTATTCTTCTGCAGCGAAGCGCACAGAGACAAGCACCATAGCTTCTGACAATCTGTGTTTGGCGCGACATATGTTTTTTAGTTGCATTGTTGCGTTTTTCCAGCAGCATGCTGAAGCAAGCCCTTTAAAACCACGGCATGTATTAAGCTGCGCGCTCTCTCAGTTTGCGCGCGATGAATTCAACTGCAGCCAATTTGTCGGCGGTTTTTTCCGCTGATGCGGTCAAGCCAGCTTTTTCCCTGCTGGGCAATTCACCGCTGATGCACGATGTGCGAGAGCAGATCATCAGGCTTGCGGCCAGTTCGGTTCCGGTTGCGATCTATGGAGAATCTGGTAGTGGCAAAGAGCTAGCGGCGCGCGACATTCATGCGCTGAGCGACCGTGCGCAGGAAGCCTTCGTGCCGGTGAACTGCGGCGCGATTCCCGAAAGCTTGATGGAATCCGAATTTTTCGGTGTCCGGCGTGGTGCATTCACCGGTGCCACGGAAGATCGACAAGGATTTTTCCAGGCTGCGCATCGCGGTACGCTGTTCCTCGATGAGATCGCCGATTTGCCGCTCACCATGCAGGTGAAGCTGTTACGCGTGATCCAGGAGGGCAGGGTGCGCAAGCTGGGCTCGGCGCGCGAGGAGCCTGTCGATGTGCGCATTCTGTGTGCGACACATCTGCCACTGGCGCAGGCCGTTCAGCAGCGTACATTCAGGCAAGATCTTTATTACCGGCTCAACGTGATCGATCTGAGACTACCGTCGCTCAGAGAGCGTCCCGAAGATATTCCTCTGCTATGCGAGGCCTTGTTGCTGCGACAGATGAAGCGTGTCGGGCCTGTGAGACTCACAGCCGCGGCATTGGCGGCGCTGCAGTCACATGATTTTCCGGGCAATGTGCGAGAGCTGGAAAATATACTTGAGCGTGCTGCGGCCTTTGCCTGCGATGGTGTAATTGATGCCACTGACCTTACGCTGGGCCCGGCACGCGCCGTTGACTCGCTCTCGCATCAGGAGAGGGTTGGCGCGGGCGCCGAGGGTCTGGCAGACGATTCTGCGTCGCTGACCTCGAAAGTCCGGTCGTTCGAGCGACAGCTCATCATCAATGCGCTGCGTGATGCGCGGTTTCGTCGAACGCGCGCTGCAGCACGTCTTGGGATAAGCTTGCGGCAACTTCGTTACCGGATGCAGCGTCTCGACATTCATGAACCTGACTGAAGTTCCTCTGGCGATCGGCCCGGAAGGCTGGTGCAGTGGCGTGCCGCATCCGGCATGCACTAATTTTGATGCACGTCCTGATGGCACCGAGATCAGCTTGCTGGTAATCCACAACATTAGCCTCCCGCCGGGAGAATTCGGCGGCGGCTACATCGAGGCATTGTTTGCCAATAGCCTCAACTGTGATGCGCATCCTTATTTCGATCAACTGCGTGGGTTACGCGTTTCATCGCATTTTCTGATCTGCCGCGATGGAAGTGCGCGCCAGTTTGTATCAACATTGGACCGGGCCTGGCATGCGGGCGTATCCGAATTTCAGGGCAGACAGCGCTGCAATGATTTTTCGATTGGTATCGAGCTCGAGGGCTCCGACCATGAGGCATTTTGCGATGCACAATATGAAACTCTTGCTGTTTTGACACGAGCATTGACCCTCCGTCATCCGCTGACGGATGTGGCAGGTCATCAACACATCGCCCCCGGACGCAAGACAGATCCTGGGCCTTTCTTTGATTGGGCAAGGTTTTCTGACGATTTTTCAGCGTTGGCGGGAACAGAATTGTCCCAAGTGACATCCCCTGTGTTGTTGCGATTTCCAGATTGAAAAAAGCGGTTGCAAGTTGCCGAAGCGAGCACTAGAATTAGTGCCTGTCGTCGCTGGATCCACTAGATCTAGTGGCAGCAGTAACAGCTCAACCCATCAATTGAACTGACCAAGTAGCGTAGTACGAAGCGTTTTTTTTGGACGTCCGCAGCGTCCCGAGGAATGTGGGGCTTGGCCAGGGCCCATCGGCGGTAAGCAATTTTTCAGTTCGTGCCCATGCAAGCAAGCGTGCGGCATGCCAGCTGGAAAGAAAACTAATAAGACACATGTCGGGCCTGATGCCCGGCATTCCAGAGTAACAAGGCAGTAATGCCAATAGCATCACCATTTGGGGAGGCGCAGTGCAGACCAGTCAGGAAACTTCAGTCAAGTCCGGAAGCGAGTTCGCGGCCGTGCCCAAGGTATCGGCGCTCGCGCCCTCATCGGCCAGCACCGTCGCCACGATTGCCGACTACAAGATCATCCGCCGCAACGGCGCAGTCGTCGGTTTCGAGCCGTCGAAGATCTCTATCGCGATGACCAAGGCCTTTCTCGCCGTGAACGGCGGGCAGGGTGCTGCGTCCGCGCGTGTGCGCGAGCTGGTCGAGCAGCTGACCGTAGGCGTGGTGTCAGCGCTGATGCGCCGACAGCCGGCCGGTGGCACCTTCCATATAGAAGATGTGCAAGATCAGGTAGAGCTCGCGCTGATGCGCTCCGGCGAGCATGATGTCGCGCGTGCCTATGTGCTCTATCGTGCCAAGCGGCAGGAAGAGCGCGCCCAGCAGCAAGCGGCCAAGTCGGCGACCGAGCAGCATCATGAGCTTCACATTCTTGTCGATGGCCAGCGCGTGCCACTGGATCAGGACAAGCTCAGGACCATGATCACTTCGGCCTGCATCGGACTGGAGAAGCATGCCGATGCCGAAGCCATCCTGCATGAGACCGTACGCAATCTGTACGATGGCGTGCCGGTCGAAGAGCTGTACAAGTCCGCGATTCTTGCGGCGCGCGCACTCATGGAAAAAGACCCAGCCTACAGCCAGGTCACCGCCCGTCTGCTGATGCACACCATCCGCAAGGAAGTGTTTGGCACCGAGGTTGCGCAGGCGGACGCCGGCGCGCACTACATCGACTACTTCCCGAAATTCATCAAGAAGGGCATCGATGCCGAGCTGCTCGACGCTAAGCTCGGCCAGTTCGATCTGAAGAAACTCGCGAAGGCATTGGTCCCTGAGCGCGATCTGCAGTTTGGCTATCTCGGTCTGCAGACACTGTACGATCGTTACTTCCTGCACATTCAGGGCACTCGCATAGAAATGCCGCAGGCGTTCTATATGCGCGTCGCAATGGGCCTGGCGCTCAATGAGGTAGACCGCGAGGCTCGCGCGATCGAGTTCTACAACCTGCTGTCGACCTTTGATTTCATGAGCTCGACACCGACCCTGTTCAACTCAGGCACTCAGCGCTCGCAGCTTTCTTCCTGCTACCTGACGACAGTAGCCGACGATCTTGATGGCATCTACGAAGCCATCAAGGAGAATGCTCTGCTGGCCAAGTATGCCGGTGGTCTGGGCAATGACTGGACGCCGGTGCGTGCACTCGGCGCTCACATCAAGGGCACCAACGGCAAATCGCAAGGTGTCGTGCCTTTCCTGAAAGTGGTCAATGACACGGCTGTCGCGGTCAATCAGGGTGGCAAGCGCAAGGGTGCGGTCTGCGCGTATCTCGAGACCTGGCATCTCGACGTCGAGGAATTCCTCGACCTTCGCAAGAACACCGGCGACGACCGCCGTCGTACGCACGACATGAACACCGCGAACTGGATTCCCGATCTGTTCATGAAGCGCGTGATGGAAAAGGGTGAATGGACGCTGTTCTCGCCTTCGGACGTGAAGGATCTGCACGACAAGTTCGGCAAAGAATTCGAGCAGGCTTACCTTGGCTACGAAGCCAAGTGCGCGTCTGGCGAAATGAAGCTTTTCAAGAAAGTACAGGCGCTGGATCTGTGGCGCAAGATGCTGTCGATGCTGTTCGAGACCGGCCATCCGTGGATCACCTTCAAGGATCCCTGCAATATCCGCTCTCCGCAGCAACACGTTGGGGTCGTTCACAGCTCCAATCTGTGCACCGAGATCACGCTCAATACCAACGATGCTGAGATCGCCGTCTGTAACCTCGGTTCGGTGAACATGCCAGCCCATATGAAGGATGGCAAGCTGGATCACGACAAGCTGCAGAAGACTGTTCGCACCGCGATGCGTATGCTCGACAACGTGATCGATATCAACTACTACGCAGTGAAGAAAGCGCGCGACTCCAACCTGCGCCACCGTCCGGTAGGCATGGGGATAATGGGATTCCAGGATTGCCTGCACATCATGCGCGTGCCATATGCATCGAAAGAGGCAGTGGAGTTTGCCGACCGTTCGATGGAAGCCGTCTGCTACTACGCCTACATGGCTTCCACTGAGCTGGCGGAAGAGCGTGGCACGTACAGTTCCTATCGTGGTTCGCTGTGGGATCGCGGCATCTTGCCTCAGGATTCGCTGAAGTTGCTGGCAGAGGAGCGTGGCGGTTATCTTGAGGTCGATACCACCGAAACCATGGACTGGCAGCTGCTGCGCGACCGTATCAAGCGCCATGGCATGCGTAACTCCAACTGCGTGGCGATCGCGCCCACGGCGACTATCTCCAATATCATCGGCGTGTCGGCGTGCATCGAGCCTACCTACCAGAACCTGTACGTCAAATCGAATCTGTCGGGCGAATTCACCGAGATCAATGAATATCTGGTGCGTGACCTGAAGGGTCGCGGACTGTGGGATGAAGTGATGGTCGCCGACCTGAAATATTTTGACGGCAGCCTGTCACGTATCGATCGCATTCCTCAGGATCTGCGTGACCTGTACGCTACTGCGTTCGAGGTCGATCCGAGCTGGCTGGTTGAGGCGGCATCGCGTCGCCAGAAATGGATCGATCAGGCGCAGTCGCTGAACATCTATATGGCAGGTGCCTCCGGCAAGAAACTCGACGAGACCTACAAGCTGGCCTGGTTGCGCGGTCTGAAGACCACGTATTACCTGCGCACCATAGGCGCAACGCATGCAGAGAAGTCGACTACCAAGGCCGGCGCGCTGAATGCGGTGTCGGCAGACATGTCGACGGCACCGGCGGCTTCCGCCACCTCAGTGCCGGCAGCTGCGGCCGAGGCCGAAGGCGCGGCCTGCTACCTGCGCCCGGGCGATCCCGGCTTCGAAGAGTGCGAAGCCTGCCAGTAAGACAGCGCAAGCTCGGCTTGGCCGGCAGGATGCCGGTCAAGCCAGCTGCTGATCACCCAGAACGATACTGAACTATCCACGATTGATTACTGACCAAAGCAACAAAGGACACCACCATGCTCTCCTGGGATGAAGAATCTGTAGCTGCTCCCCGTGCGGCAGCCCAGCCCCGGCCACAACTTCAGGCTGTGCCTGCGGTACCTCAGTACGCAACGCATGCCGATGCCGCGTTAGATCCCGGTATTCTTGCGCGCCCTGAGCCCCAGGCTAGCGCCGAAGGCCGCGTAAAGGCGGTCGACAAGCGCATCATTAACGGCCAGACTGATGTCAACCAGCTCGTGCCTTTCAAATACAAGTGGGCCTGGGACAAATACCTGGCAGGCTGCGCGAACCACTGGATGCCGCAGGAAATCAACATGCAGCGCGACATCGAGCTGTGGAAGAACCCTAACGGCCTGTCAGAGGACGAGCGTCGGCTGGTCAAGCGCAATCTCGGCTTCTTCGTGACAGCGGATTCGCTCGCGGCCAACAACATTGTGCTGGGCACTTACCGCCACATTACCGCGCCCGAGTGCCGCCAGTACCTGCTGCGCCAGGCGTTTGAGGAAGCGATTCATACCCACGCTTACCAGTACATCGTCGAGTCGCTGGGCCTGGACGAGTCCGAGATCTTCAACGCGTACCACGAAGTGGCGTCGATCCGGGACAAGGACGAATTCCTGATCCCCTTCATCAATACCCTGACCGACCCGTCCTTCAAGACCGGCACCCCGGAAGCGGACCAGCAGCTGCTGAAGTCCCTGATCGTCTTCGCGTGCCTGATGGAGGGCCTGTTCTTCTATGTCGGCTTCACGCAGATCCTCGCGCTCGGTCGTCAGAACAAGATGGTGGGCGCCGCCGAACAGTACCAGTACATCCTGCGCGACGAGTCCATGCACTGCAATTTCGGCATCGATCTCATCAACACGATCAAGCTCGAGAACCCGCATCTGTGGACGCCGGCGTTCAA
>JACCDH010098720.1_pt1 | contig 16490 bp, 11 predicted proteins | sample 7442481 | NCBI WGS metagenome assembly JACCDH01 (sample SAMN15323433, study PRJNA562643) | freshwater metagenome | isolation source: river surface water | place: USA:Blue River Watershed | collected 2017-08-15
CTTCAAATTGAGGGAGACGACGCTTCTGGTGTTATCACAGACGCTAAATTCAAAACCTTTGGATGTGGCTCTGCTATTGCTTCTTCATCACTTGCAACCGAGTGGTTAAAAGGCAAAACAGTAGATCAAGCTGTTGCTATTGACAATATGGATTTAGTAGAAGAATTAAATTTACCGCCGGTAAAAATCCACTGTTCTGTATTAGCAGAAGACGCTATCAAAGCGGCTATCAACGACTACCGTACTAAAAACGGTTTAGAAGCATTACAGTTTGAAGAAAAAGGCGTTCACTAATATTATTTAACCGAGCATTCATTTCCTAATGGTAGCCACAGAAAATACAATCTATGTTAGCGAAAAGGCTAAATCCAAAGTTTTACAACTGATGGAGGATGCTGGCGTTACCGGCGATAGTAGTTATTTTTTACGTGTTGGCGTTGTTGGGGGTGGATGCTCTGGTTTAAGTTACAAGCTAGATTTTGACAATGAAATTAAGCCCATGGATCAGGTTTTTGAAGACAATGGGATTAAAGTAGTTACCGATCTTAAAAGCTTTTTATACCTCGTAAATACCGAGCTTGATTTCTCAGATGGCCTCAATGGCAAAGGTTTTTATTTCAATAACCCCAATGCAAGTCGCAGTTGTGGCTGTGGGGAAAGCTTTTCTGTATAATTTAACTTTTTACTTTTTAAGATTGCCCAATAACAAGTAGTTTTGGGCTATGCTAAATATTAGCCTTAAAGAGTGGAAGCAGTTTTTTACTAGCCTAACTGGCTACATTGCGCTCTGCATTTTTTTACTGCTTACTGGACTACTTTTATTTGTTTTCCCAGACACTAGTATTTTAGAAATGGGTTATGCAACCCTTGCAGGTTTTTTTAATATTGCTCCTTGGCTGCTCATATTTATGATTCCTACCATTACCATGCGTAGTTTTTCTGATGAATACAGGTCGGGTACTTTTGAACTACTGAAAACACTTCCTATTCGTCCAGTTGTTTTAGTGTGGGGTAAGTATGTTGGCGCACTTCTTGTTGTACTTTGTTTACTTCTGCCAACACTGTTATATGGCGTGGCCGTGGAATCATTATCTGCAGTAGGTGGCATAGATATGGGTGCTACTGCGGGCTCTTATTTGGGACTTTTTTTATTAGCTGCTGTATTTGTTGCGGTGGGTATTTGCGTGAGTAGCTTTACAAACAATATGGTGGTTGCATTTATTGGCGCAGCTTTTGTTTGTTACTTATTATTTGCAGGTTTTGAAGCAGTGAGTAAGCTTTCATTTTTTGAAGGCAAGGTTGGGTACTTTATAGAAGTGTTGGGTATTAAATTTCATTACAAAAGTATTAGTAGGGGCGTGATACGTATGGATGATCTTATTTATTTCATTGTATTGATCGTTGGTTGTTTGCATTTCACTCAGCAAAAAATTATTAAGCGCTAATTGCGCTTTCAAAATATGTTTCAAAAATATTCAAATATTATTGTAGGGTGCTTACTCGTTGCTGTCATATACGTCTCCAATGCCTGGTTGCATTATAGCATAGACCTCACTGCCGAAAAACGTTACAGCTTAAGTGACGCCACAAAAAAATTATTAGATAAAAAACTAGACAGTACCATTACTATTGAGGTTTTTTTAACTGGGGATTTACCAGCCGATTATAAAAAACTAAACATTGCTACCGCCGAAATCTTAGAAACATTTGCATCTAATGCTGCGGGTCCTATTCGCGTTTCCTTTACAGAGCCTGGAACCAATATTGTGGATGAGGATGCAAAAGTAAAATATTTTGATAGCCTTAGCGCAATGGGCGTTGTATTTGAAAGAACTGCTATCACAGAGAGTATTGAAAAATCTAGTTCGCAACTTATTGTACCATCTGCATTAGTTAGGTATGGTGATAGACCGCCCGTAGCCGTTGATTTAAGAAGCAGTCAAAAAGTTTTTACTAGTTACAACGTTATTGAAGCAGTTGAACCTAAAGAAGATAAAGAAGCGACCCGCAATGCTGCAGAAGCATTACTCGAGTATAAATTTGCTGCGGCCATTGATAAGGCCACCAAAAATAGTTATCCAACAATTGCATATTTAGTTGGTAATGGCCAGCCCACCGATTTAACGGTGAGTGATTTAGGGGAAACATTAAGAAACGATTATAACCTTGGCGTTTTTGATTTGAAATTGGGGTATCCAAGTGCAGCAAAGATTGATTTGCTGTTAATTGTGAAACCAACTATGCCGTTTACAGAAGAGGATCAATTAAAAATTGATCAGTATGTTTTAAATGGCGGAAAAGTGATTTGGTTTGTAGATAAACTACATGCTGAGCTGGATAGTTTAATGCGCACCCAAGCTGGTTATACGGCTTATGATAGAGGATTAAATATTGATCCGCTTTTATTTAAGTATGGCGTTCGTATTAATGGTGATTTAGTACAAGATTTAAACTGCGCTAAACTTCCTATTGTGGTGGGCAAAAATCCGGACGGTTCACCTACCATGCAGCGGATTCCCTGGCCTTATTATCCTTTTTTAACAACCCCTTCCGATAATCCGATCACCAAAAATATGGACCGGGTATTGCCAATTTTCCCATCCAGTATTGATACTGTTAAAGCACTGGGCATTAAAAAAACAATTTTACTCGCTACCGATACCAGTTCACGAAGTATTGCATCGCCAGCATTAGTGTCATTAAACAGTGTGCAATCAGAAGCGGATTTATATACGTTTACAAAAAGTCATATTCCTGTAGCAGTTTTACTAGAAGGAAAGTTTTCTTCTTTATTTGCCAATAGTGTTGGTAACACCGTTATTGATTCGGTGAGGCGTGTTACCGGGCTACCTTTTTTAAAGACAGGTATTAAAGATGCCAAACAAATTGTGGTATCAGACGCAGATATTGTAACCAATGCGGTCACTAAAACAACGGGTCCGCTTCCAATGGGAGAACTTCCTTTTGAGGCATTTCAATTTGCCAACAAAACATTTTTACTCAATGCTATCGATTATTTAGTGAATGATAACGGACTTTTTGAATCTAGAAATAAAGTAGTGGTACTAAGATTACTCGACAAGCAAAAAGTAGTTGATCAAGAAAAAATTTGGCAATTGATAACTACCGCCGGACCTGTTGTACTTTTACTCTTAATTGGCCTTCTTGTTTCGTTTTGGCGCAAGAAAAAATACGTATAACACTTCATTATGACCGCATCACATCAGTTGGTTTATTTCATTTTTGCAATTGTACTTGTACTTGCACTCATTCTTGATCTTGGGCTACTCAGTAAAAAAGATAAAACCATTACAATCAAGCAGGCGCTACTTCAAACTTTATTTTGGGTGGCCTTGGCTATTGGTTTTTTTGTATTTGTTTGGGTCGAAGAAGGGCAAAAAACAGGACTTGAATACCTGAGTGCCTATTTGATGGAGTGGAGCCTCAGCGTCGATAATATTTTTGTATTCATTTTAATATTCAACGCCTTTAAAGTAAATGAAAAGTATTATCCGCGTGTACTACTGGTGGGTATTTTGATGGCTATTGTATTTAGGGTGCTCTTTATTACAGTTGGCGTTGCGCTGGTAGAACAGTTTCACTGGCTACTCTATATTTTTGGTGTTTTCTTACTCTATACCGGATTCAAAATGTTTACTTCCAATGAATCTGAAGAGTTTGATCCGCACGATACAGCGATATACCGTTTTCTAAAAAAATACTTGCCCCTTTCTGGTACTGATGGTAATGGTAAATATGTTATTCGCGTAAACGGAAAACCGCAGTACACCACGCTGTTTGTTGTGGTAGCATTACTTGCTGTTATTGACCTTGTATTTGCACTAGATTCCATACCTGCGGTTATGGGTATTTCTACCGACAAGCTCGTTATTTACACTTCGAATATTTTTGCAGTACTCGGTCTTCGTTCTTTGTTTTTTTTACTAAGAGGCGCAGTTTCTAAATTTGATTATTTACAGCAAGGCATTGCTATTGTGCTTGTATTTATTGGTGTAAAAATGCTTGGCGAACATTATTTAAATCAGTGGATGGATAAAAATACACAGGTTGTTTTATCGCTATTGTTTATTGTAGTTTGTATTGGTGGGTCCATTGTGTATTCTATTTCACATAAAAAGAAAGGGACGCCAAAAGACATTACAGACGGGTCTTTTTCTTAATTTACCTGTATGAAATACACGGCAAATGATATCGCAACTATACTAGAACTTCCGCCTACTCGGGTAAGTAGTATAGTGCTAGAGTATCTTTTGACGGATAGTAGACGACTTGTATTTGCGCCCCAAACTTTATTTTTTGCACTTCCTGGTCCGCGCAGAGATGGACATGAATTTATAGAAAGCTTATACGATCAGGGTGTTCGCTGTTTTGTAGTGAACAAACAAGTTGATCTTTCTGATTGTAAAGCATATTGTACAGAAGCTATTTTTTTTGAAGTATCCAATTGTCTAGCAGCACTACAAAAAATTGCAGCCCATCACCGAACTCGTTTTAATATTCCAGTTATTGGAATTACGGGTAGTAACGGTAAAACCACTGTTAAAGAATGGTTATACCAGCTTCTGCATACAAGTTGTAATATTGTTAGAAGTCCAAGAAGTTATAATTCTCAAATAGGCGTTCCGCTTAGTGTTTGTAAGATGGATGCCTCTTATGATTTGGCTATTTTTGAAGCGGGTATTTCTACTATTCATGAAATGGAGCAGTTAGCTCCTATCATTAATCCTACTATTGGTGTGTTAACGCATATGGGCCCTGCGCATGCAGAAGGATTTACAAGCATGACTGAAAAAATAAAGGAAAAGCTTCAGTTGTTTAAATCGGTTGATACATTTATTTATGGCAAAGATGTAGTTCAAAACTTTGACTTTGACAGGCAGCTATCTGAATTTAAAAGTCATGTATCATTTTATTCTTGGAGTAGAACTGCACCAGCAACCCTTGTTGTTACAAATGAAATCAATAGAGGAAGCCATACGCTCTTAAGTCTTTTATATGAAGATGATTTGTTTGAAGTAGAAATTCCCTTTACAGACAAGGCATCTATAGATAATGCTGTGCTTTGTATCCTTACGTTACTCGCAATGGGCAAAGATTTTACTTTTATTACTGAACGTGTTAAGCAGCTCACTGCCGTTGACATGCGGATGCAATTTAAAAAAGGTATCAATGGGTGCACATTTATTAACGATAGTTACAATTTAGATTTCGATTCTTTTGTAGCAGCTGGGTTTTATTTACAAGCCCAATCTGCCGAAAGGGCGTCTAGTATTATTATATCTGATTTTTCAGAAACAGGGCAGTCCTCTAAAGACCTGTACGCTAAAGTAGCTAAGCATGCAGCAGCGCTGCATCTCAAGCGGTTTATTGGAATTGGACCTCAAATAAAAAAGAGTCAATCTATTATTGAAAACGAATTTTCTACAACGGAAACAAAACTTTATTTTTTTGAAAGTACGGCGTTGTTTTTACAGCAGTTTCGACTACAAGATTTTTCCAACGAAATTATTTTGTTAAAAGGGGCGCGTGTTTTTGAGTTTGAACGTATTGCAAATTGGCTGGAACAAAAAATGCACGAAACGGTACTCGAAATTAATTTAACGGCGCTTGCGCACAACGTCAAGCAAATACAAAATACAATTGGGGCATCTACCAAACTAATGGCAGTGGTAAAAGCATTTTCATATGGAAACGGAAGTGCAGAAGTTGCCAGAACCCTTGCTGCCGTTAAAACAGATTATTTAGCTGTAGCCTATGTAGACGAAGGTGTTGAACTTCGAAGGGCTGGTATTCATTTGCCCATTATGGTGATGAGCCCCAACGAGGCAGGCTTTGAAGCCATGGTAGCCTATGGTTTAGAGCCAGAAATTTTTTCATTTGAAATATATAATGCCTTTGTTTCTTTTTTAAATATTCAGGGTATTGAAGCTTATGGTATTCATATAAAAATGAATACTGGGATGAACAGGTTGGGTTTTGAACCCTCCGATGCCCCATTACTAGCGCAGCAATTGGTGAAGGATAAATGCATGGTTGTAAAATCAGTGATGAGTCATTTGGTGGCCAGTGATGCGCCAGGGCATGACGCATTCACGCTCGAGCAGATCGCTGTTTTTGAAAAGGTTTGTAACATACTGAAAGAAAATATTGGATATTCATTTATTAGGCACATTGCAAATTCACAGGCAGTTCAAAGGCATCCGGGGTCTAGGTTAGATATGGTGCGTGTAGGCATTGGGCTTTATGGCACGAGTGCCGCAGGAAATAGTGCGATTAGAAGAGTGGCCACTTTAAAAACGACCATTGCGCAAATTAGACAGGTGTTTGCAGGTAGTTCTGTTGGCTACGATAGAGCGGCAATGATGGAAAAAGACACCCGAATCGCAACGGTGCGTATTGGCTATGCCGATGGGTACGACAGGCGCTTTAGTGGGGGTGTAGGCAAAATGTATGTAAATGGCGTTTTATGTCCGGTGGTTGGGCTTGTATGTATGGATATGACAATGATTGACGTATCAGCAGTAAAAGATATTTCGATAAACGATGAAGTAGAAATATTTGGCGAACATATTGCTATTGAAACCCTTGCTGCATGGTCAGGTATGAATATGTACGAGATGATGAGTGGTATTAATGCACGTGTAAAAAGGATTTACATAGAAGAGTAAATCTTATCTTTGGCCCAGTTTAATAAAAAGCGACACCAGTGAAAGCAAAACATCTTATTGGAATTATAATTACCATTTTATTTATAGACCAAGCGCTTAAATTTTATATCAAGCTCAACTTTCATATTGGAGAAGAGCATCTCGTACTCGGTACTTGGTTTAGACTTCATTTTGTTGAAAACGAAGGCATGGCTTGGGGATGGAAATTTGGTGGAGATTTTGGAAAAGTGGCACTTACGCTATTTAGACTGGGTGCTGTTATTTGGGGTAGTTTTTTACTTCGTGATTTTTTACGCAAAGGCATGCACAAAGGATTTATTATTTGTGCAGCTATGATTTATGCAGGCGCACTTGGTAATTTAATTGATAGTTTATTTTACGGATTGATTTTTGAGCAGAGTGATTATTTCGCGCAAAATGTAGCCCATTTATTTCCGGCTGCAGGTGGCTATGCTTCTTTATTTCACGGAAGGGTTGTAGATATGTTTTATTTCCCAATCATTACAGACGGACATTTTCCATCATGGTTTCCAATATGGGGTGGTGAAAGTTTCGAATTTTTTAGACCTGTTTTTAATGTAGCGGATGCATCTATTTCTTTAGGTGTTTTTATACTCCTCATTTTTCAAAACAAATTCTTTGTAAACCCTTTGCCAGAGGGCCGTTCAGGCAATGCTACCGGTAATACCTCAGACAATACTTCAGACAATACTTCAGACAATACTGTTGCTGGTAGCTAGGGGTAAATTCTTTTCTAAGTTCGAAATATTTTCAAGTGTAGTGCTGGCTATTTTTTCCATCGCTTCTTTGGTAAAAAATCCTTGATGACCTGTAATGAGTACGTTTGAAAAACTCATTAACCTTTGTATCATATCGTCCTGAATAATGGTACTTGACAAGTCTTTGAAAAATAATTTTTCTTCCTGTTCGTATACGTCTAAACCCAGTGCGCCAATGGTTCCATTTTTTAAGGCGTCAATCACCGCTTTTGTATCTAGTAGACCACCTCTTCCGGTGTTAATGATGGTTACTCCTTTTTTACAATAACTCAGTGTTTCGGCATTTACAATATGTTTTGTTTGTTCATTAAGTGGACAGTGCAACGAAATAATATCAGATGCTAACACCTCAATGAGGGGTGCGTACTTTACACCAACTGCTTCCATTTCTTTATTGGCAATCAAATCAAAAGCGGTTACCTCACATCCAAAACCAAGCATAATTTTACAAAAGGCTTGACCAATATTTCCGGTACCTATTACGCCCACTTTTTTGCCATGCAAGTTAAATCCGAGTAGTCCGGATAAGGCAAAATTTTGCTCCCTAACCCGGTTATATGCTTTATGCGTTTTTCTAGAAAGGGTTAGTAAAAGTGCAACTGCATGTTCTGCTACTGATTCTGGTGAATAAGCGGCAACCCTGCATACTTTGATGCCGGCCATTTTTGCAGCTTCAATATCGATATTGTTAAACCCGGCACATCTTAGGGCGATGGTTTGAACGCCAAGTGCCCTCAGGCCTTCAATAACGGGGGCGGATGCCTGGTCGTTCACAAACAAGCAAACTGCCTGTGCGCCCTTTGCAAGGCTCATGGTGGCAGGGTCTAAGGCCTGGTTAAAAAATGCCAATTCGTGCCCAAATGCTTGATTTGCAGACTCGAAAAATGCGGTGTCGTAGGGCTGGGTAGAAAAAAAGGCAATTTTCATGGGGTAAAGGTAAGTCCTTGCTTATATTTATTACCTTTGCAGCCTTAAAAACAGGGCTGTAATTGCATTACAGAACCGATTAACCCACAAAGGTATGCGTGTAAAATATCCAGAATTCCAGGGCCTTAATCTGCCTAGCATTGAGCAGTCAATTTTAGCTAAATGGAAAGAAGAAGAGGCTTTTGAACAAAGTGTGCGTTTACGTGAAGGTAACACTCCTTTTGTATTTTATGAGGGTCCGCCTAGCGCCAATGGAATGCCTGGTATTCACCACGTGATTTCTAGAACCTTAAAGGACATGGTGTGCAGGTATAAAACCATGCAAGGTTTTCAAGTGAAAAGAAAAGGTGGATGGGATACGCACGGACTACCGGTAGAACTTGGGGTTGAAAAAGAATTGGGCATTACAAAAGAAGATATTGGTAAAAAAATTACCATAGAAGAATACAACAAAAAATGTAGAGAAGCCGTACTTCGTTACAAAGACAAGTGGGATGAGATTACCACTAAAATGGGATACTGGGTAGATTTAAATGACCCGTATATTACTTTTGAAAATGACTACATCGAAACACTTTGGTGGATTTTAAGTGAGTTGTACAAGAAAGGTTATTTGTATGAGAGTGTAAGTATTCAACCTTATTCTCCAGCTGCAGGAACGGGTTTAAGCTCACACGAATTAAACCAACCGGGTACGTACAAAGATGTAAAAGATACGTCTGCTGTTGCGATGTTTAAGGCATTAGCCACCGATGCAAAAAATAAATTTTTAATTGACGCTGCGGGTGATAACGAAGTGTATTATTTAGCATGGACAACTACGCCGTGGACACTTCCTTCTAATTTAGGTTTAACCGTTGGACCAAATATTGAGTATGTATTGGTTAAAACCTTTAATCCGTACACACATGCGCCTGTGCATGTTGTACTTGCCAAAGCCTTACTGTCAAAGCTTTTTAAGCCTGAAGGTGAAAATGGAGATTTTGAAAATTACAACGCTGAGCAAAAGTTATTGCCTTGGAAAATAGTGACAAATTTTAAAGGGTCAGGTATTGAAGGGGCGCAGTATGAACAACTCATGCCATCTGATGCAAATAGCATGGAGGCCATTGATGCAATTACACCTGGTGCAAAACCATTTAGAATTTTAGTAGGTGATTTTGTTACCACAGAAGATGGTACAGGTATTGTACATACCTCACCTGCGTTTGGTGCAGACGATTACCGTGTTGGACAAAAAAATAATATTGGTATTTTAACGCTTGTAGATAGAGAAGGGAAATTTGTAGACGGCTTAGGTGAGTTTAGTAACCGCTATGTAAAAAACTACAAAGACGATCCTAACTATGTTGACGTGAACGTTGACATTTGCGTAAAGCTTAAAAAAGAAAACCGTGCGTTTAAAGTAGAAAAATACGAACATAGTTATCCTCATTGTTGGAGAACAGACAAGCCAATTTTATACTATCCACTGGACGCTTGGTTTATTAAAACAACGGCCGTTAAAGACCGTATGGTGGAGCTCAATAAAACCATCAATTGGAAACCAGCTTCTACCGGTGAAGGCCGTTTTGGTAACTGGCTTGAAAATATGGTGGACTGGAACTTGAGCCGAAGCAGGTATTGGGGAACGCCGCTTCCAATATGGCGTACAGAAGACGGAAGCGAAGAGGTTTGTATTGGATCTGTAGAGCAGTTAAATGCGGGCATCAAAAAAGCAAATGAAGTTTTAGGCGGGAGTGTCAATCAAAACTATTTGCACGGCGGCATCTTAGATTTACACAAACCATTTGTGGATGATATTGTTTTAGTGAGTGCATCTGGTAAACCTATGCACCGTGTTTCCGATTTAATTGATGTTTGGTTTGATAGTGGCGCCATGCCTTATGCCCAGTGGCATTATCCATTTGAAAATAAAGACCTTGTAGATAAGGGTCAAGCTTTTCCTGCCGATTTTATTTGCGAAGGCGTAGATCAAACACGTGGTTGGTTTTATACACTGCATGCTATTGGTGTGATGTTATTTGATAGCGTTGCATACAAAACAGTGGTGAGTAATGGATTGGTGCTAGATAAAAATGGCAACAAAATGAGTAAGCGACTTGGCAACGTTGTTAATCCATTTGAAACGATCGAAAAATATGGCGCCGACGCAACACGTTGGTACCTTGTAACCAATGCATCTCCTTGGGATAATTTAAAATTTGATGTAGCGGGTATTCAAGAAGTGCAACGTAAGTTTTTTGGAACCCTTTATAATACGTATCAATTTTTTACGCTCTATGCAAATGTGGATGGCTTTTCTTTTTCAGAAGCGCCAGTGCCTTTAGCAGAGCGTCCAGAAATTGATCGTTGGATTTTATCAAGTTTACATTCGCTAATAAAAAAAGTAACTGCGGCAATGGATGATTATGAACCAACCGTTGCAGGAAGAGCCATTGAATCTTTTGTTGATGAGCAACTGAGTAACTGGTATGTAAGACTTTGTAGAAGAAGATTTTGGAAAGGTGAATATGAGCAGGATAAAATTAGTGCATATCAAACTTTATATGAGTGCCTAGAAACTGTGATACAGTTAACAGCGCCAATTGCTCCGTTTTTTACGGATGCTATTTTTAGTAATCTGAATAGCGTAACGGGTAAGCATCAAGTAGCGTCTATTCATCACGCTAATTTTCCTGTGGCCAATGACGCTTGTATTGATGCAGCATTAGAGGAAAGAATGCAATTAGCCCAGGATGTATGCTCGTTGGTATTAAGCCTTCGTAAAAAAGTAAATATTAAAGTGCGTCAGCCACTTCAAAAAATTCTCATCCCGGTACTAGACCCTGCTATGCAGGATCAGCTGGTTTTAATCCAGGATTTGATAACGGCAGAGGTAAATGTTAAAGAAATTGAATATTTGACCGAAACCGAGGGAATAATTAAGAAAAAGATAAAACCCAACTTTAAGGCCCTAGGCACTAAAATGGGTGCCAAAATGAAAGCGGCGGGCGCGGCTATTACTGCCATGACTGCTACTCAAATTGCTACCCTCGAAAAAACAGGCGAAATTCTCTTATCTATTGAGGGTGAAGAACTTAGCATTGCTTTACCTGAGGTTGACATTACCGCCGAGGACATTCCTGGTTGGAGTGTTGCCAGTAAAGGTGGCCTAACAGTGGCCCTAGATATTACAATTACCCCTGATTTACAGCAGGAAGGAGACGCCAGGGAGTTTGTAAACCGTGTACAAAATATTCGAAAAGACAGCGGTTTTGCCCTTACAGACCGTATATTCGTGACCCTTGAGCATTGCGACAGGCTAAAGGAGTCGATTGTTAAATATAACAACTATATTTGCCGCGAAATTTTAGCTGATTCTATCACTTGGGTAGACCATGTTGCAAACGCAACAGAGCTCGAAGTAAACGAGAATTTGCTAAAGGTTTCAATAACTAAACAAGCATAACAACAAGCATATGGCTACAAAAAAACCAGCCCCAAAAGCAGCACCTGCTAAAAAAGTAGCAGCGCCAGCTAAAAAGGCGGCACCGGCCAAAAAAGCAGCACCTGCTAAAAAAGTAGTTGCTCCTGTAAAAAAAGCAGCACCTGCTAAACCAGCAGCGCCCGCTAAAAAAATTGCAGCTCCTGTAAAGAAAGCTGCTCCTGCTAAACCAGCAGCACCTGCTAAAAAAGTAGCTGTGCCTGTAAAAAAAGCAGTACCTGCAAAACCAACAGCACCCGCTAAAAAAGCAGCACCTGCTAAACCAGTTGCGCCTGCTAAAAAAGCAGTGGCTCCTGTACCTGCAAAAAAAGCGGCGCCTGCTAAACCAGTTGTGCCAGCTAAAAAAGCAGTGGCTCCAGCACCTGCAAAAAAAGCGGCACCTGCAAAACCTGCAGCTCCAGTAAAAGCAGCGGCACCAGTTAAAGCGGCAAAGCCTGCAAAAGCTGCAGCAGTTAAAGCGGTTAAACCTCCTCCTGCTAAAGTGATAGTTAAAACGGCACCCGTAAGACCTGGGGGCAAAGTAGTTTTACCTTCTAAGCCAGTGCCAAAAATTGCACCTGCGCCAGTGGTAAAAGCAAAACCAACGCCACTTCCTCCAATGCCTAAAAAGCCGGAAGTGAAATTGCCGCCTGCACCACCTAAAAAGCCGGTTAGAAAACCATTAGAACCAATTAAAGACGTAAAGGTGCCAAAGACAAATACTAAATCAAGTGTACCTTATAGTCCAGGCTATACGCCACTCGAAAAAAGAGTACAAATAGTTACGAAAAGTACTCAAACACTCGTTAAATACAGTGATGCGGAACTAAACGATTTCCGTGAGCTTATTAATAAAAAATTAGAAGCTGCTAAAAAAGAGCTTGTGTACTTGCAAGGTTTAATTACCCGTAAGGACGAAATGGGTGGTGATAATGACGATGCACGTTACATGACCATGGAAGATGGTAGTGTTAGCATGGAAAGAGAGCAATTGTCTCAAATGGCTAGCCGTCAAATTACCTATATCGACCATCTTGAAAAAGCAATCATGCGTATTGAAAGCAAAACGTATGGTATTTGTAGAGTAACTGGTAAGTTAATTGACAAAGCACGTTTACGCGCTGTGCCGCATGCTACACTAAGCTTAGAAGCTAAATTAGGTCTTGTAAAACCAAGTCCTGATCAACAATAAATTTAGATCTTGATCTAATAAAAAAGGCCGCGATTTGCGGCCTTTTTTTGTGCTATGCTGTAGCAATCTAAGTTGATTTCGCAAGAAACATTATTATATTTATAAATATGAACAAAATTTAATAGGTTGTGTTTCATTATAGAAATGCAATACTGCCTTTAGATTTTAGAACAACAAACTTCACTAGCAGCTATTTCAAAAAAAATTAAATCATAATTCAAATGAAAAAATCTCTTTTTACCTGTATGATTGCTTTGGTATTTGGATTGAATGCTTTTGGACAAACGGCAAAAGAATGGGTAAGTAAAGGCGAATTAAAGGGCAAGGCAGGTGATCATGAAGCAGCAATATCCTGCTTTGATAAGGCAATAGCTTTAAATCCAAAATTTGCTGAAGCTTATTATGATAGGGGGTGGGCATGGTATTCATTGCAAGAGTTCGAGAAAGCAATTGAAGACTTTACAAGTGCACTTGAATTTGGACCTGCGGGCAACAATGTTACGGCATATATAGCTAGGGGAAGGGCTAAATGGAGCGCCTATAAAACAAAGGAATCAATAGAAGATTTTAATAAAGCGATTTCATTAAATCCAAAAATTAGTGAAGTGTATAGGTATAATGGTGATGCATTTTTTGATTTGAAGGAATTTAAAACAGCAATAGTTGAGTATAGCAAAGCAATTGATATAGACCCAAAAAACGAAATGGCATATGCTAATAGGGGTGATTCTAAATATGAATTAGAGGACTACCTTGGCGCTATAGTCGACTTTAATAAGGCCATAGAAATCAATACCAAATCTTTGTCTGGATTCAGGGGAAGAAGTTTGGCAAATTGGAAGCTCGGCAAAAAATCAGAAGCAGTAAGAGATGTTTCGTATGCAATTGCCTTTAATTCAAATAGCGAGAATTTATATCAAATTAGAGCGGCATATTATATTGAATTAGAAAAACCTAAAGAGGCGCTAAAGGATTTAAATAGTTTAATAAAAATTAACCCAAATTCTATTGATGGATATTATCAACGAGGTGAAATTTACATTGATTCTGGCGACTACAACAATGCATTAAATGATTTTACTAAAGTACTCGAATTAGACCCAAGTAATGTGGAGGGTTATCATATCAGATCAAAATTAAAATACACTATAGGCGATTTAAAAGGAGCAATTATTGACTATAACAAGATCATTGAATTAGATCCTAAAGATTATATGGCGTATCACTTTAAAGGAAGAGCTGAGATTGAATTAGGTGAGTACTTGGGGGCAATGTTATCTAATGGTAAGACCATTGAATTGAATCCCAATTTTGCAGATGCATATATAAATAAAGGGATGTTAAAAAATATTTTTGAAGATTATAATGGGGCGCTGGAATCATTTAATAAAGCTATTGCATTAGATTCTTTGTCTAGCTTGGCGTATTATAATAGAGGTGTACTCTATCAAAATAATTTTGGAAAAACAAATGAGGCAATACTTGATTATAACAAGGCAATACAATTAAATCCCAGTGACGCGGATATGTATAACAACAGAGCAATGGCCAAAAATGAACTTAAGGATTTTCAAGGGGCATTGGCTGATTGCAATTTAGCAATTAAGCTTAATAATAAATTTTTAGAAGCCTATATAAATAGATCTAATTCAAAAATAGGTTTAAATGATTTTCAAGGAGCGATTGATGATTGTAATAAAGTAATACTAATCGACTCAAGTTATAGCGCGGCATATAATAATAGGGGAAGTATTTATAGAAATAACCTGAACGATTACAAGTCGGCAATAAAAGACTTTACAAAGGCAATAGAATTAACAAATGAAGTTGCTCCAGATCCAATAATTTTTTTAAATAGGGCTGGTGCTAAGTATGAATTAGAAGATTTTGAAGGTGCAATTGAGGATTGTGATAAAGCGCTCTTAATTGATGTTAAGCTAATTGGAGGGTATTATGTGCGAGGAAGAGTTAAATTAAAGTTGGGTCAGAAAGAAAGTGCATGTCTAGACTTTAAGAAAGCGTTAGACCTAGGTTATATAGACACTGATGGCATGGTAAAGCAAAACTGTAATTGATAAATTTTTAAAATAGACATACCATGAGAAAATTACTTTTTATTGTAAGTATTTGTTTGTCAAGTACACTAATGGCGCAAAACATTGAAAAGCCAGTTAAATTAGGATGTTATCCTCCAAATGGAACCAATAGAATTTTAAATAAACCCGATACCACTGCTATTCATCCTGCCTATTTGAGTGAATATAAAGGTGGAGGTTTTTTAGGCTCGAGTTGGTCACTTGTTGCCACAAAAGTTATTGTAAATAAGCAAGGAAAATTTTATTATGGTGATATTTATTCTCCTAGAGGTGGAAAGTTAAATGAAAGACAAGGTGGGTATAACGGACCTGTGTATGTGTATGCTAAGGATTGGATTTGCAACTAATACTTATTTTACTTCTTGCATATCAATAAGCCTTTTATACATCCCACCTTTAGAAAGTAGTTCATCGTGCGTTCCACGTTCAGCAATTTCTCCTTATTGCAAAACAATAATTTCATCGGCGTGTCTGATGGTAGAAAGGCGGTGCGCAATAACAATGGAGGTTCTGTTTTGCATCATTTTATTGATGGCGTCTTGCACGAGTCTTTCACTTTCTGTATCGAGTGATGAAGTGGCTTCGTCTAAAATTAATATGGGCGGATTTTTTAAAATAGCTCTTGCAATGGTAATGCGTTGACGCTCACCACCACTTAGTTTACTGCCCCTATCACCAATATTTGCGTCGTACCCATCTTCTTTGCTATTGATAAATGCGGCGGCGTTGGCTACGGTAGCGGCGGCTGTAATAGCCGCTGGGCTTGCTGTTTGGACACCTAAAGCTATATTTTGCGCAATGCTATCATTAAATAAAATGGGCTCCTGTGTAACAATACCCATGGCTGCTCTCACGCTCTGTAAACTATATTCTTTGATATTAATGCCATCAATTAAAACCTCACCTTCTGTTACGTCATGAAAACGTGGAATCAAATCTGCTAAGGTACTTTTGCCGGCACCCGATGATCCAACCAGTGCTACTGTTTTTCCTTTTTCAATAACAAGGTTGATGTTTTTTAAAATGGTGGTGTCATCGTAAGAGAAACTAACATTTTTAAACTCGATACGGTGCTCAAAATTTTCTAAAACTGTTGCATTGGGCTTGTCTTCTATGGCAACAGGCGCTTTTAAAATTTCTTCAATACGCTCAATAGCAGCACTGCCTCTTTGTGCATTATAAAAAGAACTCGACAAAGATTTTGCCGGATTGATAATTTGGGTAAAAAATAAAATATAGGTAATAAAACTTTCTGGTCCTAAACCGGCTTGATTATTTAATACGAGTCTTCCGCCAAACCATAAGATGCAAGACAGTACAATCACACCTAAAAATTCGGAC
>JACCDH010045960.1_pt1 | contig 16486 bp, 17 predicted proteins | sample 7442481 | NCBI WGS metagenome assembly JACCDH01 (sample SAMN15323433, study PRJNA562643) | freshwater metagenome | isolation source: river surface water | place: USA:Blue River Watershed | collected 2017-08-15
CCGCTATATAGAAACAGTCCGCGGAAGTGGTTATCGCATTACAAAGATGCCAACCCAGACCTAACTTCACCCTATCTGGCTAAGGTTTTTTAAGTTCTTGGCTCAGATGTTCTAAGATTGCCGAATGTTCTCCGTAATTACCCGTTTTGCGTTGCTCATTATTTTGGCATTTTTTGCTGGATTAATGGCTTTATCGAATTTTGGCCCATCGTTTGGCATCGCTGCTGGAATTGCATTTCTTGCTATCCCACTGATTTATTCATACATCAATCTTGCCCGCCTACGTAAACATGCGCTTAAGGACACGCTAGAAAGCATGTCTTTGCCAAGTGGCTACTGGGAAGAGATTTTTTTTCGCATTCAAAGGTTGGTAAGGGGTTTAAAGCAACAAATTCGATCTATTGAAAAGCAGCACAATCGATTTATTGAGGCTTTTCAGGCATCGCCTAATGGCATCTTGATGCTGGATGATCAGGATCAGATTGAATGGTGCAATGCTATTGCTGAGCGCTTTTTTGGACTCAACTTTAAGCGGGATGTAATGCAAAGGGTCAACTTCCTGATACGTCGACCAGAATTTGTTCAGTACCTATATAAGCGCCAATTTGAAGAGCCTCTCTTGCTGGAGCGCATGGGCCCCAAAGCAAATTTGAGCTTAATGTTGCAGGCTTTTCCTTTCGGCGATAAGAGACATCTTTTATTGGTGCAGGATGTCACGGATTTGCAGAAGGCGGATGCAATGCGTCGTGATTTTGTGGCCAATGTCTCCCATGAGATGCGCACACCAATCACGGTATTGATGGGTTTTTTAGAGACGATGCAGTCATTGGATTTAGATAAGGCTCAGCAGCATCAGTATTTTGAAATGATGATGTCGCAAGCTCAAAGGATGAAAAGTCTAGTAGAGGACTTATTAACTTTGGCTAATCTTGAGGCCAATACTTTGCCAGCCCCAATGCAACTCATCCAAATCCCAACCTTAATGGCATTGCTAAAAAATGATGCGGAGGCTTTATCCCAAGGTCGCCACGCATTTAACTTTGATGTTTCTAGTGCCGATAATTTAATGGGTGAAGAGCGGGAAATTCTCTCCGCATTTGGTAATCTGGTTTCTAATGCTATTCGTTATACGCCCGACATTGCCTCAATTAGCGCAAACTGGCGCATCAATGCACAGGGTGAAGGGGAGTTCTCTGTAACGGATACGGGTCCAGGAATTGCTTCTGAGCATTTGTCACGTTTAACTGAGCGTTTTTATCGAGTAGATCGAAGCCGGTCTCGTGACACAGGAGGTACCGGCTTAGGGCTTGCGATTGTTAAGCATATTGCCAATCGACATCAAGCCCAATTAATTATTGAAAGCACTCCTGGTAAGGGAAGTACTTTTACACTGCGCTTCCCTAAAGAGAGAATCGCACACCTAGATAGTTAAGGGTATTAATCCTTCTTATCTTTTTTCTTGTCTTTACCTTTTTTCTTTTTGGATTCTTTGGGAAGCTTATCTAGCTTGCCGTTTGCATAAAGACACCAAACCTTGATCTCTACAAGAAGTTCATGCAAATCTTCATAGGACAAATTTTTAAAGTCTTGTAAGCCAATAGCACCTGACTCCTGAAGCTGTTTAACAGCATCTTCATATTTATATGCGCTCATGGATTTCCGGATAAGTTAATTAGAACGCACTAATGCTAGCAAAGTAATATGACAAAAATGTCTTTTTAGCGAACCGTTTTACTAGTCAGGATCACCCGAAATCTCTGAACTTCGTTTAAGTCCTGTAACCCTACCAAGAAGTCGTTCTAGCGGCCCTCCAATAACGAGGGTGATGAGTATGGCGCACAGAGCCATGGCGCCCAGCACCAGTTCGCCTGCGCCAAATGCTGCGGCAATCAGCGCGCAGGACCAAATACTGGCAGAGGTAGTCAAGCCATGAACCTTTTGAGTGCTGCTTTCCCGGATGATGACGCCAGCCCCAAGAAAACCAAGACCCGTAATCAGGCCTTGCAGAACATGACTCAATGCCTGGGTATCGGTTTTTCCTATATATCCAATTGACATCACTGCAGTGGCTGAGCCGATAGCCACCAGGGAGTGGGTTCTAATGCCTGCGGATTTGTGGTGTACCCAACGGTTTAAGCCTAGGACAATTCCAGCAAATAGGGCTAAGGAGAGGCGTAAAGCCATTTCCCCATAAAGATTTAGATATTCCATATATTTCCAGTATGGACGTCTTTTCAATAGAACAGTTAGATAATTTTTCTCATTTTGAGGGAAAGATAAACGGCTGCACCAGCCATAGCCATGAGTACCATCACAATGTAAAACGATTCTTTAATGCCAGGTAAGTCTTCCATATTCATGCCCATAATTCCAGTAATGAGTGTCATTGGGAGAAAGATTACGGTCATTACAGAGAGAACCTGCAGGTTTCTGGCATTAAATTCAGCGACATGAGCAGCTTGTTCATCCTGCAATACTTTGGCTCGATCGTACAGGTTAGAAATTTCCTGAACTAGATAAGACAGTAAGTCCAGATCATCATTAAGGCGATATTTGTCTTCATCGGAAAACCAGTAGGGCAATCTTTTCTGTAGGCGATTTAATGCAATTAACTCTGGTGAGAACTGGCGACGTAGGCGGCTACATTGAATGCGAACTCTGCCAAGATATTCGTGCTCTGGCAATTCTTTTCCCCTCAGTAATATTTCCTCGAGATCATCCATCGTTTCAGACAAGCGCATTAATAATGTTCTGAGATACTCCGCACGCAAATCAATCAACTCATGAAAGAGCTCGATTGCAGAGCAGGGATTTAATAACCCATCTCTAAGGTCCGAGCGCAATCGATCGGTTGTTCTCAGGGGATTGTTTCTGAGGGAGATCATTAAGCGTGGAGTAAGGATGGCCCATAAAGTGCCAAGATTTGAATCACCTTCTTTATCACCGAATTCTTGATGAAAGTCATTCATCACCATCAGTAGGCAGTCATCCAGTTTTTCAATACGCTCCAGTCGGCTGCGAGTAACGCCTTCATCAATCATTTCCACGACGCGATCTGGTATTAGGGGTGTATTTTTCAACCAGCGCTGCACCTGTGAGTTCGCTAAGTTGAGGTGTAGCCAAACGGATAACCCTGGATCATTCAGAGCATCAGCAATATCGAATAGGGGGATCTCATGATTTTTCCCGGAGGATGTCATTGCCCAAGCAAATACAACGCCATTAATAGGAAAGGGGTGGGTTGGAGTTTGAGTCATTAATTGAAGGCTTTTATCTGAGTATGCTGATTGTAGGGATGATGTTTGTCTATTTCGTTTTAATGCTGACATGATGCTGACTTAATAAATCCTTAGAGTTAGTCCAATCGCTAATGAAGCGATAACAATTTGAGGCCCAGTCACCATGAAAAAATTCCTAATTAAAGCTTTTATAATTTGGCGCGATATTAGAGTGTCATATAGAAATCGTTATATAGGTCACCGTTTGGGCAGTTAATATCTCCAGGTAAATCCAATTTCAGAGCGGGAAGCGCTAACTCCCGAGTTGCTAATGACTATTCCCATATTGGCAGCGCTGCGCATATACGACAGGCCGATATCGACTTGATCCGACACAGAAATAATTGCTGCCAGCAAAGCATAACTTGTAAGGTATTGCTCCGAGCTGGGTGGGTTGGTGGTGACGCCCGTATCCAGTGCAAGTCGGATATTTTGCGATGCGCGCCAGACTGGTGCCATAGAAAAAAAGAGAATATTGGTTCTATTGGTTGGTGGGCCTGCACCTACTGCGTAATTGGTGTTGTAGGGGGATTTCATATATGAGGCATTGAGATGTATTTCAAGTGCATCCCAGTAGTGAGAGCTAATAAGATTGAGTCCATAGCTTGGTAAAGCCAGATCTAAGCCATGAACTTGCTGTTGAGTTGATCCAGGCAGGGTGAAGCTTGGCTTAATTGCAAGCGCCCATAGCCCATCCTCAGCCTCTAAAAACCGCCATTTCACAGCTAAGACTTTATTTGATATTGGCGAGTAATTTCCTCGAGGAATTGAGAAATAAGTCGCTCCGATAGAAGCCTCAACGTTTTTACTCAAACCCCTTGTGTATGTGAGGGGGAAGGCCTTTGCCCCTCCTCCGCCAAAGTACTCCTCTCCAGGTGTAATGATGTCGACTGTTGAGGCGGTGCCACCACCATGCGTTGCAGTTTTGAAAAAATACTGCTCAATTTGATTCAATCCCTCGGCAACAGTTCCCGCATCATCTGTATTGAGAGGCTCAAAGGCATTTCCGGAGAGGGAAATGAAAATCAACAGGAAAGCGGCGAATCGTATCAATTGACGGCAGGATTTCTAAAGCTCTCAAAATAATCATTCTTTGTTACATCTTGAAGAAATAATCCTATTTATTGATGGATGGGCGTGATTCTTATCCTTATTAATCAAACTGAAATATTCAACTCCTATGATGGGTCATCGTCATTTTTTTACACAAAGGGTGATAGCCATGGATTACAGGACAAATATGAATTTAGCAACGATATTTCGTTCGCATGAGGCGAAATTGGGCTTAGAAGATAGCAATCCTAAAGAGGGTCTATTAGAGCATAAGGCTTTTAAGGTGGAATCTCGTGCAAACGTATTTTTAGTAGATAAAAGATACGCATTGCAATTAGATGAGTTGATCTAATTGCTAGTCGATATGGGTCACACACAAAACATTCTATTTCTTTGTTCTGGTAACTCCGCAAGATCAATTATGGCTGAGGCTTTAGCCACGACACTCAGTCACGGCCGCTTTATTGGCTATTCAGCTGGGGCAAAACCAGTTGGTGTAGTGCATCCCATGGCAATAGAGTTAATTAAGCCGATGGGTTACCCGTTAGAGATTTTGAGAAGTAAAAGTTGGGATGAGTTTGGACGCGAAGGTGCCCCCAAGATGGACTTTATTATTACTCTCTGTGACTCCGCAGTAGGTGAGGATTGTCCATATTGGCCTGGGCATCCATCAACCGCGCATTGGGGCTTTCCAGACCCTGCCGCAGTTGAGGATGGTGATGAAGCAATGCTCCATGCTTTTAAGCAGGTAGAAATGGGCTTACGCAATCGAATTGAGTTGCTAATGGACTTGCCCATAGACAAGCTTGATCGATTCGAGATCAAGGAGCGACTCCAAAGTATTCATCACCGTATTAAGTTTGCAAAATAGCAAAATGACATCAAAGCATCCCTTAATCCCCTTATCTGCCAATGGACATGTTTAATTTATCTCGCTCGGTCGCCTTATTAATGCTGTCGTTGCAATTAGGTGTAGCGAGTGCAGCAGCGCTTTATCCCATTGATAATGCGGCAATTTTGCTAGGGTCCCAATTTGATATCAAAATTGAGTTCGATGGCATATCTACACCGGAAGAGTTAGATATCCAGCTGAATGGGGCTCCAATTACTAAGCTTGTTAAACAGCAGCCCACTTTCATTCCCAATGAATCAGGCAAGGGCAGCTCCTTAATTTATCGTGATGTTCAATTGAATCAGGCTGGAAAATACGTCCTGACTGCAAAATCTAGCCAACAAGCCTTACAGGTTTCCTGGGATGTATATGCTAGCGGACCGAAGAGGGTTAAGAATGTCATCCTATTTATTGGCGATGGTATGACTATTGCCAATAGAACTTCAGCGCGTGTATTTTCAAAAGGAATCTCTGAGGGAAAATATCAAGGCAAGCTGTCATTCGACGATATGCCCAATACTGCATTGATCGGTACATCTGGCTCTGATTCTTTGATAACGGATTCGGCAAACTCAATGAGTGCATACACAACTGGTCACAAGACTGCTGTGAATGCAATGGGCGTCTATGTTTCCAGAGCTTCAGATAACTTGTGTCATCCGAAGGTTGAGACAATCGCAGAATTAATCAAGCGTAAAACAAAAATGTCAGTTGGCATAGTTTCAGATGCCGAGCTTCAAGACGCCACTCCTGGCGCGATGGTTGCCCACACCCGAAGACGGGCTGATAAATCCTATATTGCTGATCAACTTCTAGCAAGTGGGGCGGAGGTCATTTTAGGTGGTGGCTCTGCTTATTTTTATCCTCAGTCAAGTAAGGGTTCAAAGCGCAAGGATGAGAAAAATCTTGTCGAACAATTTAAAGCTAATGGCTATGAGATTAGCTTTGATAAAGAGGAATTAATTAAGGCTGGAAATGCTGCAAGCACCAAAAAATTATTTGGCGTTTTTCATCCGGACAATATGGATGGATCGCTAGACCGATTCTTTTTGAAGAAGAATACTGTCGAACAGTATCCAAATCAACCTGACCTAACGGATATGACAAGATCTGCCATCAATGTGCTATCCAAAAACCCAGATGGTTTTTTCTTAATGGTTGAGGCCGCCTTGATTGATAAGTTTAACCACCCCTTGGATTGGGAGCGTGCAGCTTTTGATACCATCATGTTGAGTAATGCGGTACAAATTGCTAAAGACTTTGCAAAAACCCATCCCGATACATTAATTATCGTAACCCCAGATCATACGCACAGTGGATCTATTAGCGGTGTTGTTCATGATGCTAAACCGGGACCTTTACGGGAAAAGGTTGGTGTGTACGCAGAGGCGGGTTATCCAAACTACCCTAAGGCCAACGTGGAAGGTTATCCAAACCAGATTGATGTCTCAAAGCGTTTGGCATTCTTTTATGGAAATTATCCTGATCACTATGAGACCCTTCATCCTAAGCTTGATGCTACGTTTAAGCCGGCAGTGAAAGATGAGGCGGGCAAGTATGTCGCCAATCCTAAGTACATTCAGATGCAAGAGGATGCAATCCATATGTCAGGCAATTTGCCTTCAAACCAAGCGGTTGGTGTTCATACCGCAGATGACGCTGTACTCAATGCCATGGGTCCGGGATCAGAAAAGTTTCGGGGCTTTATGGACAACACCGAGGTGTTTAGGGTTATGGTTGATGCCCTAGGTCTAGGACGTAGTAAGTCTAAATGAGCGCCTTAGCTTATCTCGTTAGCTGATGCGGCTGCCAGCCTTGCGACTGTCTTTTTTCTGAAATATTAAGAGTTCAGTATTCAACAGGTGAATACTCTATCCAAAAACCAGCACTCCATTATTACCTGTCCTAGCTGCCAAGGTCATGAGATTCTTGAAATCCCTAGCGGGTATTCTCAGCATCTCTACCGTTGCCCATCTTGTAGCATCATTCTGAAGCCAAAGTCTGGCGATTGCTGTATTTTCTGTAGTTTTGGTAATCTTGATTGCTCAAGCTCGGAGCAAAACTTAGCGGCTTAGATAATTACCAGTAGACTACGGCTTGGTTTCATGAATATGTCACGTTATTTTCATAAAATAGACATATTCAAATAAATTAGCTTAGTTATTGGGAATATTTTGACCCTTTTTAAAGACTTCTCCGGAAAACAATCCTCTGACTTAGTCGCAGCTGTCGATTTAGGTTCCAATAGTTTTCGCATGTTGGTGGCCCAGGTTGTTAAGACGCCATCTGGTACTCAGCTTCGTCCCATTGATACGCTGCGCGAATCTGTCCGCCTTGCGGCTGGATTGACTGATAGCAAGTTACTGGGCAATGACGCCTATCAGCGGGGTATCTCCGCTATTCATCGCTTTGGGGAGCGTATTCGCGGTTTTGACCCCTCTAGGGTTCGAGCAGTTGCTACCAATACTTTGCGCGTGGCCAAAAATGCCTCGAATTTTGTTCGGGATGCTGAGGAGGCTCTCGGCTTTTCTATTGAGGTGATTGCCGGTGTAGAAGAGGCTCGACTAATTTATATTGGGGCAGCCCATGAGGTTTCGGCGGTCCAGGGAAATCGTTTAGTAGTTGATATTGGCGGTGGCTCGACTGAGTTGATCATTGGCAAGGGATACGAGCCAAAGCTGATGGAAAGTCTTTACATTGGCTGTGTCTCCCACAGCTTGCGTTTTTTCCCAAAAGGTAATATCGATGCGCATGCCTTTAAGGAGGCGGAGTTGGCTGCGCGCCGTGAGATTCAGGTGATTGCGGGTGCTTATTTAAAAAGCGGCTGGAAGCAGGTCATTGGCTCATCTGGCACAGCACGTGCCTTGGCTGATTTGATTGCTGAAAATAATTTTAATTGCCATGTCGACGAAGGTCTGACTATGGGTCGGGTTAATGGCGCCAGCGGATTAATCACGCGTGATGGCCTCAGAGCCATGAAAAAACATCTCCTCAAATATGATCACATCAGCCAAGTTGAGTTAGTTGGTCTTAGAGATGATCGTCGTGCCGTTTGGCCTGGCGGTCTGGCGATTATGATTGCCGTCTTTGATGAGCTTGGCATTGAGAGTATGGAAGTTACTGATGCCGCCTTACGTGTTGGTGTCCTCTATGACTTATTGGGGCGCTCGCAACATGACGACATGCGCTTCGTGACAGTAGAGCAATTTATGCAACGCTATGCTGTAGATCGGGATCAGGCAAAGCGAGTAGGGCACTATGCCGCAGAATTTTTAGCTCAACTACCCAAGCCTGATTCTGAAAGTAGATCCGATAACATTGCCCTGCTTCAGTGGGCTGCAAACCTTCATGAAATTGGCCTGTCGATTTCTCATAACGGTTATCACAAGCATTCTGCTTATATTGCTGGAAATGCAGATATGCCAGGATTTTCTAAGAACGATCAAGCCAGACTGGCTGCGCTCTTAATAGGACATACTGGAAAGTTAGGAAAGTTAGCTAATAACCCTAGCTTTAAAGATTGGCGCATGCTGTTTTGCTTGCGTCTGGCTCAGGCTCTATGCCGAGGCAGAAGTGATGCCAATTTGCCCAAAGTTAAAGTATCTGAGCATGATGGATCTTACTTGGTTAGTCTCTCGAAAGACTGGGCAAGAGAGCATCCCTTAACTGAATTTAGTCTACTAAAAGAAGCGGCCGAATGGGATCGTATCGGCCGGCCATACAAGGTAAGTTTGAAGTAATTCATTAGGGGGTTTTCTGAGCCCCCCAGCTTTCTTATAAGCCCAAGAAATGCTTAGCGTAACGTGGATTAATTTCTGAAAGACGCAGCATGGTTAAAACGTCTGCAGTATTGAAATCTGGATCCCAAGCGGGTGCACTGCAAATCTTGGCACCTAATTTGAGGTAGCCCTTAATCAAAGGTGGTGGCTCCACTTCCAGACCACCGTTTAGTCGGTCAAGTGGCAAGGGTAGGCGAGGGAATGCATGATTCTCTACTGGCGCCATTTGCTCATTACTCAGAGAGTTATAGAGACTTGCAGCGAAGTGACCGCCATCAGCCATTGGGATGCTCGCGCAACCCAACATGATTTCATAATGATGCTTTTGCATATATTGAGCCAAACCACTCCAAAGAGCCATAATGACTGCCCCAGAGCGGTAATCGGCATGAACACAAGACCTGCCAAGCTCAACCATCTTCGGACGTAAATGATTTAAGCGTGTTAAATCAAACTCAGAATCAGAGTACAGGCGACCAATCTCCATAGCTTTATGAGGTGGGAGAACTCGATAGGTTCCCACTACCTTGAGCGATTCTTGATCACGAATTAGGAGGTGATCGCAATAGGCATCAAACTCATCAACATCGAGACCCTCAGAATTGGCTGGTAGGTTTGCGCCCATCTCGTCTGCAAATACCTTGTAGCGCAAGCGCTGAGCTTCTTTAATTTCACTTGGATTGCTTGCCCAAGTAATTTGAAATGCAGGGCGCTTAGGTTTTGCAATTGCCTTATCGGTTTGTACGGGCTCTATCGCTGTTAATTCAGTGCGAGTACGCAAGGCAAATTTTTTGCCAAATAGCTTTTTAGCTATCTTTTTAGAAAATAACTTCTTTAGCGCTTCAGCTTTGTGTTTCTTTAATTTTCTTGGTTTACCTTCAAAACGGGAATTGAAGATATCGAATGCACCTAATGGGTTTGGAATGTCAGACATAGTTTTCCTTAATATGTATCTTTAGATCGTAAGTGCACTGCATGACTAATTGATGACAAGCGGTATGCAAATCGTTGCCCAGAAAGCAGTTGCAATGAGAAGGGATAGCATGACAGCGGCCGACCCAAAATCTTTAGCTCTTTTGGAGAGATCATGGTGATCAAATGAGATCCGATCAATTGCTGCTTCAACGCTGGAATTGAGGAGCTCAACAACCAAAACCATAATCAATGAAGAAATGAGGACGCATTTTTCAAGAGGGCTAATAGGCAAGAAAAATGCGATAGGAGAGAGTACGGTTAGTAAAGTCAATTCCTGTCTAAATGCACTCTCTTCTTTGAATGCGTATACAAACCCACACCAAGAATTTTTTGCTGCATACCAGGCTCGAGCGAACCCGCGATTTCCTTTGTGCGGATTTTGATTAATGTTGTAAGGTGTAGTCAAAATAAACTCTAGGCTAATGCTGTAATGTGAACTTCTGTTGACGGTACTGGCTTAAGGTGATTTGCAAACTGCTCAGATGCTGCACGCCATGAGAACTTCTCGGCATGTGCTCTAGCGACCTCGCGAGGAATTTTCAGGGCCTGTAGGCAGGCCTCCCGGAGATCTTCATGCATTGCACCAGCTGGCGAGCTTCCTAGAACATCAATTGGGCCGGTTACTGGATAGGCAGCCACTGGCGTGCCGCAGGCCATGGCTTCGAGTAAAACCAAGCCAAAGGTATCTGTCTTGCTTGGAAATACAAATACATCAGCTGCCGCATAAACCTTGGCTAATTCATGTTGTTGCAAGACGCCAAGATAATTGATGTCAGGATACTTTTCCTTGATGCCGGCCATGGCTGGGCCATCACCAACAACCCATTTAGAGCCTGGAAGATCAATCTCTAAGAAGGCGTTGATATTCTTTTCAACCGCAACTCGGCCAACGTAGAGAAAAATGGGGTGAGCAGTATTGAGGGCTTTGGAGTCTTGCATTTTGAAGATATCCAAATCCACGCCACGTGACCACAGTACAACATTTGATAGGCCATATTTCTCAAGGTCGTCCTTCACCACAATCGTTGGTGCCATTACTGCCATAGATGGACCGTGGAACCAGCGGATAAAGGCATAGGTGATGCCGAGCGGGATACCTGTGCGGGCCTTGACGTATTCAGGGAAACGAGTGTGATAGGCGGTTGAGAATGGAAGCCTATTCTTCACCGCATAAGAGCGTGCTGATAAACCTAGAGGCCCTTCCGTTGCAATATGCATTGCATCTGGAGCGAATTCTTTAATGCGTCGAGCTACTTCCTTTCCTGGAAATAGGGAGAGGGCAATATCTGGGTAAGTAGGGCAAGGAATTGATTTGAATCCATTTGGGGTGATCATCTCAACCTCATGACCCATCGCAATCAATTCAGCACGAGTTTGTTTTAGTGTTCGCACCACTCCATTTACTTGTGGATCCCATGCGTCAGTAATGATCATAATTTTCATAAGGCAGCCTCTTTAATGAGAGATTCAACAACGGGTTGGAGAGTAATTTCGGGGCTTACAACTGGGTCGCCCTTGATGTGGGTCCAGTAAATGATTTTGAGTTCGCCGGTTGTCGTTTCAACAAGCGCAGAAAGGCTTTCAACCCAATCGCCATCGTTGCAGTAAAGGAGTCCATCGATCTCACGAATTTCAGCTTTGTGGATATGACCACACACCACGCCATCACAATCGCGTAAACGCGCTTCTCTAGCCATGATGTGCTCGAAATCGGCTATGTAACTTACTGCGTTTTTAACTTGATGTTTTAAGTATTGCGAAAGAGACCAATATTGCAGGCCCATCTTGACGCGCAACATATTGAAATAGCGGTTGATGTACAAAATAAAGGAGTACAGAGAGTCGCCAACATAAGCTAGCCACTTTGCGTATTGCATCACACCATCGAATAGATCGCCATGGGTTACCCAAAGTTTTCTACCATCAAGCGTTGTGTGAATAACCTCTTCTTGAACTTTAATATCGCCAAAAGACATGCCGAAGTATTGGCGTGCAGCTTCGTCATGATTGCCGGGGATGTAAATGACCTCGGCACCTTTTCGGGCTTTACGTAATAGCTTTTGGACTACGTCATTGTGGGCTTGAGGCCAATAAAATGATTGCTTAAGGCGCCAGCCGTCGATAATGTCACCGACTAGATAAAATTTATCTGCCTCATTGTGTTTTAAGAAATCGAGGAGGTAGTTTGCCTGACACCCTGATGTTCCTAGGTGTACATCTGAAATCCAGATAGCTCTGTAATGCATCATGATTAAGCATTAAGCCTGCTCATTATGTATGCATCATGACACTTTTAAGTCAGTTTGATGACTTGATTTATATTGTTGTTTCTATATGAATAAATTGCCGCCAAACATCAAATTGCAACAAGCCTCTAAATTTTTGAAGATTTGGCTTTGGCTTCAAATAGGGGCACACGTTGTTAGTGGGGTTTGCACTCTCTCTTTTGTCTTCCCATTTCTCAAGAGACCTCAGAAAGATCAAAAAATTCAAGCATGGTCAAAGCGGCTCTTAAAAATATTTAACATCCATCTGTCCGTTCAGGGGGATCAGCTATTAATGGATTCTCCGTATCTAATGACATCTAACCATATCTCATGGATAGATATTCATGTCATCAATGCATTCAAGCCCATTAGATTTGTAGCTAAGTCGGAAGTAGAAGGGTGGCTAGTATTTGGCTGGATGGCTAAACAGCTTGGCACTGTATTTATTCGTCGGGATAGTTCTCGCCATGCAAGGCTGGTGGTTGGTCAAATGGCGGAGGTTTTGCAAACTGAATCGATTTGTATCTTTCCTGAGGGCACTTCTACCGTTGGAGAGTGTGTTTTACCATTCAGGCCCAATTTATTTGAGGCGGCAATTGTTTCACGGGCTCCAGTTTTTCCTTTGGCGATCCAATATATTTCCAAGTCCACTGGAGAGCGAAGTGAAGCCCCAGCCTTCGTTGGTGATATGGGTTTGTTGGAGTCGATGGCGAACATTCTGAGTACGCGTGATTTGCAGGCCACTTTGACAGTTTTGCCACCTTACGAGCATGACTTAGAGCCATCCTTGGATAGGAAGCAGCTAGCAGCCCATGCTCAGGAGCTGATTGCAAAGACCATTTAGCTGCATTTGTAATAAAAGTGTCATATCCTTAGGATACAAAGCTAGTATCGGTTTGAGGAAAAAATGACATCAAAACACAAAGAGATGGCTGAGTGGTATCAGCGTGCACAAGAAGAAATCTTGGATAGCATGGATGAAGAGCTCGAAATGGAGCTCGATGATGATCGCCTGTCGCAGGACGGTGGCAGTAGCTCTATTATTCCGCGAAACGTTTACTTTAAGGAGTTATTTCGTCTTCAAGGTGAATTAGTAAAGCTCCAAGATTGGGTTGTTGAAAATAAACTCAAGGTGGCTGTGTTGTTTGAAGGCCGCGATTCTGCGGGTAAGGGCGGAGCTATCAAACGTATTACCCAGCGACTCAATCCCCGTGTTTGTAAAGTAGTCGCGCTGACCGCACCTAGCGAACGTGAAAAGACCCAGTGGTATTTTCAGCGTTATGTATCCAATTTACCCGCAGGCGGTGAAATCGTTCTCTTTGATCGCAGCTGGTATAACCGGGCCGGTGTTGAGAAGGTCATGGGATTTTGTACTGATGATGAGTACGAAGAATTTTTACGCACGGTTCCCGAGTTTGAGCGCATGATCATTCGCTCTGGGATTATATTAATTAAATACTGGTTCTCAATTTCAGATGATGAGCAGTACAACCGCTTCATGATGCGTATCCATGATCCTTTGAAGCAGTGGAAGTTAAGCCCAATGGATCTCGATGCACGTCGTCACTGGGAAGCCTACACAAAGGCAAAAGAGACCATGTTAGAGCGCACCAATATCCCTGAGGCACCATGGTGGGTTGTTGCTGCAAACGATAAAAAGAAGGCGCGCTTAAACTGCATCTCCCATCTACTTGATCAGATTCCTTACAAAGAGATTGATCATCCAGAAATTACTCTGCCAGCCCGTGTCCATAATCCAGACTACTTGAGGGGTCCGGTTCCCAAGGAAATGTACGTCCCCGAGATCTACTGATCTTGCTTAGATAGTGTTAACCTCTCATGAACATGAGGGGTTAACCGAATGAAATCTAAGCTGGCAATTACCAATAGAGAATTTAAGCTTCTCATCAAACCACAGGGTCTTGATCGAAGAAGCAGGATTACCGCTTTAAGTGATCAGATCCTTCAGTTTTGCAAGAAAAGTAAAGTAGAGTTTTTCCATCTGGATAACGCTACTACAGGGCTACGTAATATCTATTTTTACGATACTCCCGGCGAAGATTTTCGGCGCAACAATATTATTCTGCGCGTCCGCGAATCACGACAAAACATCTGGGTCGATGATTGGTGTGAAGTAACCCTAAAGTGCCGGACTCAAGACCTTGCCCAATCCCATCGATTTGATCCGTCGCCAAAGAAAAGCATTAAATCCAGATTGCGCCTCAAGGAAGAGATTCTGAGGGGCGATGCCCTGGGCTCAACAAGATCAATTTATTCGAACAACGCAATTCTTGATGCGGTACCTATCGATAGTTTGTTTGATCGGTCTCTTGCTAGCGCCATTAAATTCTTTCCTGGTTTAAGCGCTCTATCTATTAACAAGCAGGAGCCTCTTCGCATTGTTGGCGGACGCACGAATAAAATTCTAGAAGCATGCTTGCCAATTGGGAATTTAGTTTTTGGTGATGGTGTTCAGGCGCATTGCGAGATAGCGATTTGGATGAAAAGTGTAGGCGACCCGATTGTTGGTGAGCTTGCTTTTTCATATCGCGTTAACGATGCGAATAGAGGTCAGGCAAAGGCTCATAAACGAGCAGATAAGTTTTTTAAAAAACTTCAGATTGAACTATCAAGCTGGCTTGAGATTGGAAGCACAAAAACGGCTTTAGTCTATGGAAAGCCGGAGTAAGCATGAAAGCTGATGTTGGGTTAAGTGTTAAAAAGACCCCACAATTATTGGATCTTTTTATTCAATTTCTCATTGTTGGCGCCGTTAGTTTTGGCGGTGGAATCATTGCTTATGAACGGATCTTATTGGTCGAGAAGCGTAAGTGGCTCTCAGCCGATGAATTCATGGCCTATCTAGCTATTAGTCAAACGATGCCAGGACTTAACTCCGTCAATTTAGCTGTGCTTGCAGGTGATCATTTTCGTGGATTTCTAGGTGCGTTGATAGCAAGCTTAGGATTAATTCTGCCGGGATCCATCTTTGTTTTGCTCATTGGCATCATTTATGTTGGCGCTGCTGATCACCCCCTGATGAATTTTGTCTTAGCCGGCATTGCGGCAGCTGCAACAGGTCTTTTAGCGGCCATTACCTACAAAATTGGCAGTGATCACTGGCGACGTTTAAAGTCTTTGCTCATCATCATTTCTACTTTTCTGTTAATGAGTGTTATGAAGCTATCTTTGCCCTATGTGATTTTGATCATGGCGCCGATTTCTCTTTATCTTTATCGGCCGAGTGCAAAAAAGTGAGTTCATTGATTCAGTTGGTACTCAGTTTTTCTTTGCTCTCTATTTTGGCGGTAGGAGGAGGTACTGCGGTATTGCCTGAGATGCAAACACTGCTGGCGCATCAGTTTGGTATTGACCATACTCAATTTGTTCACATCTACAGTATTGGCCAATTAGCGCCTGGACCCAATATGTTGATGGTTCTGGTCATTGGCTATCAAGTTGCCGGGCTAGTTGGGGCGGGAGTGGTACTCCTTTCCTTTTTCTTGCCATCTAGCTTCCTATGTTTTTATGTAGGTCGCCTTTGGAATCATTTTGGTGAAAATCCTTGGAGACGATCTATACAAAATGCATTAGAGCCTATTTCAATTGGCCTAATGGGTTCTGGAGTCTATGCCGTTGGTAAGGCATCTCTGGTGGGTGGGATTACTGCAGCACTTGCTTTGATGAGTTTTTACCTGATCCTCAGAACCAAAATAAATCCAGTATTGGTTATCTTAGGTTCTGGAGGATTTGGTGCAGTGCTGATGGCTTATCTGAAATAGTCTAAGGCCTAGAACGTACCCCGCAACCCAACCATAAGACTTCTACCAGGCTGGGGAGCATAAAGTCTGACTGCCATTGGAGTTGTGGCATAGCGGATTTGCTCGTTGAGCAAGTTTTTCAGATTCATATAAATGGTCCAGTTCACATCCTTTACTCGCTCTGTATACGAGATGCCTGCGTTAAGTAGGTTATAGCTTGGTGCTGGTCCTTGCTCCCATGCGGCCAATCTATTTTGTTGATAGCTGTAGATATAAGTGGCATTGGTAAGCCAACCATTTCTCTGATGCGCTATCTCGGCACCTAAACGCGGAGCAGGTTGGAGTGGCAAATTTCCACCCGCATCAAAAGTGCCCTGAGAGGCATCCCCGAATACGCGTCCACCCACACCATGTTGTTGCCAGTTATAGGTCAGCTCACCTTCAATGCCTTTAATGGTTGCTGCCGCTTGTTGAGCAGTAA
>JACCDH011215402.1_pt1 | contig 16480 bp, 16 predicted proteins | sample 7442481 | NCBI WGS metagenome assembly JACCDH01 (sample SAMN15323433, study PRJNA562643) | freshwater metagenome | isolation source: river surface water | place: USA:Blue River Watershed | collected 2017-08-15
ATTGACACACACCAATATGATTATAGGCGTTCCATCTTCCAATAAAAAACAAATATTATAAACAGATGAAACGCCCACGACAATTATCATTGACACACAACAATATGATTATAGGCGTTCCATCTTCTAATAAAAAACAAATATTATAAACAGATGAAACGCCCACGACAATTATCATTGACACACAACAATATGATTATAGGCGTTCCATCTTCCAATAAAAAACAAATATTATAAACAGATGAAACATTTCATACTTACCCTAACTCTTGGGTTTTCGACTATACTATCCGCTCAAAATTCCGTTACAGGTAAAATAACCGATGACAAAAACCAACCCATAATTGGAGTTTCTGTTTATGTACCAGAATTAAACAAAGGCACATCGACTGATGAAAAAGGAAAATATACCTTGTCCAATATTCCAACAGGAACTGCAAAACTGACTTTTACCTATACTGGATTTTCAACTCAAAACAAAACTATAAATGTTCAGAAAAAAGAAAATATTCTCGATATTATTCTTGAAGAAACCGTTTTGCATATGGACGAAGTGATTGTTTCAACGGCTTTCAATAAAATTCAATCGCAAAACGTGATGAAAGTGGAACATTCGACCATTAAGGAACTGCAACAAAAAGGAACATCAACCTTAATCGAAGGATTGGCAACAATTCCGGGAGTTTCACAAATTTCAACAGGTACTTCTATTGGAAAACCGGTCATTCGTGGTTTGAGTGGCAACCGGGTCTTGGTGTATTCACAAGGGGTTCGAATCGAAAATCAACAGTTTGGAGATGAACACGGATTAGGATTAAATGATGCCGGAATTGAAAGTGTCGAAGTTATTAAAGGTCCAGCTTCCTTGCTTTATGGCTCGGATGCTTTGGGAGGAGTTTTGTATTTAAACCCAGAAAAATTTGCCAACGCTGGGAACTTTATAACTAATTTCAGTCAGAAATTTTTCTCAAACACCTTGGGAAGCAATTCCACATTGGAATTGAAAACATCCACCGAAAACTGGAAATTCTTGACTCGTGGAACTTACAACACCCATTCCGATTATAAAATTGCGAAAGGTGATAGAGTAACCAATACTCGTTATAATGAAACTGATTTCAAAACTGGAATTGGCTACAGTAATTCGAAATTTTCGAGTGTGTTACGTTACAATTATAATGATTTAGATTTGGGAATTCCCGAAGAAGGTATCGCTGAACAAACCACTAACAAAAAAACAGAATATCCCAAACAAGGTGTTTTCAATCATTTGTTGAGTTTAAACAACGTTTTCTTTTTCGAAAAATCAAAACTATATATCGATTTAGGCTACATTTCGAACGACAGAAGCGAATTTGAAGACAGCGAAGTGGCGATTTTAAATATGAAATTGAAAACTTTTAATTACGATGCCAAATACTATTTGCCAAAATTAGGAAAATTTGAATCTATCGTTGGAATTCAAGGAATGCATCAAACTAACAAAAATTCCGGTGAAGAATACTTGATTCCTGATGCAACAACCAAAGATTTTGGATTTTTTGGAACTGGAAATTACGAATGGAAATCGAACGTAATTCAAGCGGGATTGCGTTTTGATAATAGAAAAATTACGACAAAGGAACACGGAATTTCAGACGAAGAGGGTTCTTTTGAAGCCATAGACAAATCATTCGATAGTTTTAATGCGTCTTTAGGATACAAAACCCATTTGGCAAAAGATTTGTCTTTGCGTTTGAATGCAGCTTCTGGATTTAGAGCGCCCAATTTAGCGGAACTCACTTCAAATGGGGTTCACGAGGGAACAAATCGGTATGAAGTAGGAAACCCTGATTTGAAAACGGAACAAAATGTACAGACCGATTTGAATTTAGAATACAAAAGCAGTCATATCGAGTTTTTCGTCAACGGTTTTTACAACCACATCAACAATTATATTTACACCTCTCCAACAGGACAGGTTATTGAAGACAATCTGGTTTTCGATTATATTCAAAATGACGCCAAATTATTTGGTGGAGAAATCGGATTGCATTTTCATCCTCATCCGTTAGATTGGTTGCATTATGAAACCAGTTTTGAAACCGTTAGAGGCAAAAAACAAAATGGTGATTATTTGCCTTTAATTCCTGCTAACAATTGGAACAACACCATTAGAACTGAGTTCAAAATTAAAAACTGGTTGGAAAATGGGTTTGCTAGTTTGAATGTTTCCACTACTTTTAACCAAGAGAATGTAAGTGGTTTTGAGACCAAATCGAACGGTTATACCTTACTAAATCTTGGTTTTGGAGGAAAATTAAAATTGGGAAAAACCGTTTTTGACCTTAATTTGAACGCCAATAATTTATTAGATAATGAATATACGGCACATCTTTCTAGATTAAAAACGGATGGAATTCCGAATATGGGAAGAAACATTGTTCTAGGATTGAATTTTAATCTTTAGAATAGAAATTATTTCACCGCAAATTGCTTCGCCTGTTCGACCTTTGGTCTCGGGTCGCAAATTATTTTTCTGCTATAGTTTATAATTTGTGTATTTGCGGTTGTTTTTTCAATACTCAATCTTACCAATATGTTTCATTATACGAACAATTTTGGATTTTCTTTTATTGATGTAAGAAGAGGAACTAGTAGCGGAATACTTTCTTGGATTTGGCAAAATGGCTGCAATTCCAGCAGCTTGCATCTTAGTAAGACTAGTGGCGTCCTTTCTGTACCAATGTTGAGTTGCGGCTTGAGCACCATAGACCCCATTCCCCATTTCGATACTGTTGAGATAAACTTCCATAATTCTTTCTTTTCCCCAAATTAATTCAATTAAAACAGTAAAGTAAGCTTCAAGACCTTTGCGGAGATAACTTCTTCCTTGCCAGAGAAAAACATTTTTGGCTGTTTGTTGTGAAATGGTGCTTCCTCCTTTTATTCTTCTGCCTCTCTCGTTGTTTTTATAGGCTTTTTGCATAGCCGTAAAATCGAAACCATTGTGAGTCAAAAAAGTACCGTCTTCGCTGGCAATTACTGCTTTTTGCAAATTAACTGAAATGTTTTCGATAGATTCCCAATCGTGGCTAAAGTAATTCTCTTTGCCTGCAGCTTTATTTTCGATGGCTCGAATAACCATCAAAGGCGTGAAAGGAACTGGTACAAATTTGTAGAGCACTACAAAAAAAATAGACAATCCAAAAAACCAAAGTAATGCCTTGAATAAAAAACGAGTCACTTTGCTTTTGAAAGTTCCCGAGTCTTTTTTTGAAGCTGTTTTTTTAACCGATTTAATTCTTGTTGCCATTATAGTATGTATACTTTTATTTATAAAAATAAAAATTTGTTTTAGGGTTATACCAATTGTAATTTTAAATTAGTCAAATCCATTTTAAAATTTTATCCCGATAGCTATCAGTAGTTAATGCCGATAGACAATATATTGAGTACAATTTATTGGACTGAAACAAAAAAACAGCTGAAAAAAAATTGCAGCTGTTTTTTATTATTGAATAGCATTTATTACTCAAGATCATTCATTAAAAAAGCATCCATAAAAGCGGTTGTGTAATCTCCAGAAATATATCTCGGATCATCCATCAACTGTCTGTGGAAAGGAATGGTTGTTTTAATGCCTTCAATTACAAATTCATCTAAAGCTCTTCTCATTTTGCTAATGGCTTCTTCCCTAGTTTGAGCAGTTGTGATTAATTTTGCAATCATCGAATCGTAATTTGGCGGAATGGTGTAACCAGAATAAACGTGAGTGTCTAAACGAATTCCGTGACCTCCAGGCATATGAAGGGTGGTTATTTTTCCTGGTGACGGCCTAAAATCATTATATGGATCTTCTGCATTTATTCGACATTCTATAGCATGAAGTTGTGGTAAGTAGTTTTTTCCCGAAATTGGGACTCCTGCCGCAACTAAAATTTGTTCACGAATTAAATCATAATCTATAACTTGTTCGGTAATGGGGTGTTCTACTTGAATACGAGTATTCATTTCCATAAAATAGAAATTGCGGTGTTTATCTACCAAAAATTCTACAGTTCCCGCGCCTTCATATTTAATAAATTCAGCTGCTTTTACCGCTGCTGCTCCCATCTTTTTTCGCAATTCATCGGTCATAAATGGGGAGGGCGTTTCTTCAGTCAGTTTTTGATGGCGTCTTTGAACCGAGCAATCTCTTTCTGAAAGGTGACAGGCTTTTCCATAAGAATCACCTACAATTTGAATCTCAATATGCCTTGGTTCTTCGATCAATTTTTCTAAGTACATGCCGTCATTTCCAAAAGCTGCAGTTGATTCCTGACGTGCACCTTCCCAAGCTTTTAATAAGTCTTCTTCTTTCCAAACGGCACGCATACCTTTCCCTCCTCCTCCAGCTGTTGCCTTCAACATTACTGGATAACCCATTTCTTTAGAAAGATTTTGAGCTTGTTCGAAAGATTCTAATAATCCATCGGAGCCAGGTACACAAGGAACACCTGCTGCTTTCATTGTAGCTTTGGCAGATGCTTTATCACCCATTCTGTCAATCATTTCTGGTGCAGCACCAATGAACTTGACGTGATGTTCTTGGCATATTTTTGAAAATTTTGAATTTTCAGAAAGAAATCCGTATCCTGGGTGTATTGCATCTGCATTAGTAATTTCGGCAGCAGCAATGATATTTGACATTTTTAGATAGGATAAGTTGCTTGGTGGTGGACCAATACAAACAGCTTCATCTGCAAATTTCACATGCAAACTTTCGGCATCGGCAGTAGAATAAACCGCTACCGTTTTTATTCCCATTTCTTTGCAAGTTCTTATGATGCGAAGAGCAATCTCTCCTCTATTTGCTATTAATATTTTTTTAAACATATTTTTTAAATTAGATAATTAGACAAAGGCCCATTAGACATTAAATTATGAAGTTAAGTATAACACTTCTAACTTCTAACTTCTAACTTCTAACTTTTTTTATGATGGATCAACTAAAAATAAGGGTTGGTCGTATTCTACAGGAGACATGTCATCCACTAAAATCTTAACAATTTTTCCAGAAACTTCTGATTCTATTTCGTTAAATAATTTCATTGCTTCAATTACACAAAGAACATTACCTTTTGCGATTGTACTTCCAACCTCAACAAACATAGGCTTGTCTGGCGATGGTTTTCTGTAAAAAGTACCAATCATAGGAGATTTTATAGTGATGTAATTTGAGTTTTCTACCGCTGGAGCTACTGGGGTTATAGCAACTGGAGCTATTTGCTGAGGAACAGCTACTGGCTGAAGTGCAGGTTGAGCAGGCATTTGAACATAAGTAGCTTCTGAAACATTTCCTTCTAGTGTAGTTCTAATGGTGATTTTCACATCATCCATTTCTAATTTAACTTCAGCAACACCTGAATTTGCTACAAATTTGATTAGATTTTGAATTTCTTTTAAATCCATAATTATTTGATTTTAGTTTAATTTTATTTTTTATTGTAAGCCCATTTTAGATAGATGGATCCCCAAGAAAATCCACCACCAAAAGCAGCAAATATTATTGTATCTCCTTTTTTAAACAAATGTTCAAAATCGCTTAGAACTAAAGGAAGCGTTGCCGAAGTGGTATTTCCGTATCTTTCGATATTCATTAATACTTTTGAATCTTCTAGATTCATTCTTCCTGAGGTAGCATCAATAATTCTTTTATTGGCTTGATGCGGCACTAACCAAGCAATATCATCGTGTGTCAAATTATTTCTCTTCATAATCATCTCACAAGCATCAGCCATATTGGTAACAGCAAATTTAAATACTGTTTTACCATCTTGGATAATATTATGTTGATTATTGATAACTGTTTGTTCTGAGGCGGGAAAAAGTGAACCTCCTGCAGTCATTTTTAAGAAATCTCTTCCATCTCCATCTGTTCTTAAATACTCGTCTTGCAACCCTAATCCTTCATAATTGGGTTCGAACAAAACTGCTCCGGCTCCATCACCAAAAATGATACAAGTTGCTCTATCGGTATAATCAACAATCGAAGACATCTTATCGGCTCCAATTAATAATATTTTTTTATATCTACCTGATTCTATGTAGGCTGCAGCGGTTGACATTCCAAACAAAAAACTTGAGCAGGCTGATTGCAGGTCGTAAGAAAAAGCATTTGTTGCACCAATTTCAGTGGCAACATATGCCCCTGTTGAAGCCACAGGCATGTCTGCTGTTGCGGTGGCCATTAGAATCAAATCAATTTCTAAAGGGTCAATATTTGCTTTATTTATTAAGTCTAAAGCAGCATTTATAGCTAAAAAAGAAGTTCCTTTTGTTTCGTCTTTAAGAATTCTTCTTTCTTTTATTCCTGTTCGTGAAGTAATCCACTCGTCATTTGTATCAACTAACGTTTCAAGTATTTTATTAGTAAGCACATAGTCCGGAACATAAGCTCCAACAGCTGTGATTGCGGCTGTAATTTTATTCATTTTGTTCTTTTTTCTAGCCAAATGCTATCATTTAAAAAATTTCTAAAGGACTCGAAAATTACAAAAAAATTTTTAATCCTTATTTTTTAATAGTCTAAATTTAAGAGAAATTATAAACAACAAAAAAACTCCCACATAGTGAGAGTTCAAATATCCTTTGCAATAATATATTAAGCAACAGCTACAGATTTATCTATAACAACTTGCCCTCTGTAATACATTTTCCCTTCATGCCAATAGGCCCTGTGATATAAATGTGCTTCGCCAGTTATAGGACAAGTAGCAATTTGTGCTACAGTAGCTTTGTAATGTGTTCTTCTCTTGTCTCTTCTTGTTTTCGAGGTTTTTCTCTTAGGATGTGCCATTTTACTATATTATTTATCCGTTAATAGTTGCTTTAATTTTTCCCAACGAGGGTCAATATTTTCTTCTTTTTCTTCTTTTTGTTCTTTTTTATTTTCTTTTTTCAATTCTTTTACGCTCAATTCATTCAGTTTTGTCAAAGCTTCGGTTTTTAAACTTCCGTCTTTTATTCCTGGATGTATGCGTTTTAGAGGAACCGAGAGTACAATCATTTCGTATATATATTGCGAAATATCTATTTGATACTCTCCGTGTGGCAAAATAAGTAACTCCTCATTGTCATTATTAAAATTATCTCCAAAACGAACAATCAATTTCATTTTACCATTTATTGGCAAATCAAATTCTTCGTTTGTTATATCGCAAGGCACATTCACAGTCCCTTTATGCTTGAAAATCAATTCTAACAAAGTACTTTTTTTCTCTAAAACTACATTTACTTTGATATTCGAATTATTAAATTCTTGATAATCAAAGATTTCAAAGAACGCCTTACTTATTTGATATTCAAAATGATGTTTCCCTAGCTTTAATCCTATAAAAGGAATTAAATATTCTTTCGTCTTGTTCATTTCAACAACAATTTGCCCGAAACTTCGGGAGCGCAAAGATATAAAATTATTGGAAATCTAATAATCTTATTTATCTTTTTTTATTTATAACTGTTTTTCTTTTGTTTTTAGGGTTTTTTGGCTGATTTCCGCATACTGATTTCTTGAATTATAGACATCAATTGCTAGATAAACAGCTTCTTTGAAGGAATTATAATCTGCTATTCCTTTCCCAGCTATGTCATAAGCAGTCCCGTGATCTGGAGAAGTTCTAATTTTGTTTAAACCCGCTGTGTAATTTACCCCATTTCCAAACGATAATGTTTTGAAAGGGATTAGTCCTTGATCATGATATACAGCAATAATAGCGTCGTATTTATCATACTGATTGCTTCCAAAAAAACCATCTGCAGCAAAAGGGCCAAAAACTAATGTTCCTTTTTCAAATATTTTTTTTATTGTTGGTTTCAATATTGTGTCATCTTCACTTCCAATAACTCCTCCATCTCCACAATGTGGATTCAATCCTAAAACGGCTATTTTTGGCTTGTTGATACTAAAATCCTGGATTATAGTTTTCTTAATTGTTTCTATTTTCTTCACAATCAATTCCTCTGTGAGGTGAGAAGCAACCTCATTCAAAGGAATATGATCGGTTAATAAACCTACTCTAAGATTATCTTGAACCATCAACATTAAAGCGTTGCCCTCTAGTTCTTGGTCTAAATAATTGGTATGTCCTGGGAATTTAAAATCTTCAGATTGAATGTTATATTTGTTTATTGGAGCGGTTACCAAAACATCTATCTGGCCTTCTTTCAAAGCATTTGTAGCTGCCAAAAATGATTTAATGGCGTACTTTCCGACCATTTCGTCATTTAAACCAAAATTTATTTCTACGGCTTCTTGCCAAACATTCAGAACATTGATTTTACCCAAAACAACTTGATCCAATTTGTCAATACCGTGGAGAGTTACTGTCGATTCGAAACACTTTTTTACAAAGGATAGAATTTTTACATTGGCAAAAATTACTGGAGTACATAATTCTAACATTCGAGAATCTTCGAATGTTTTTAGTATAACTTCGCTTCCAATACCGTTTAAATCTCCTATCGAAATTCCTACGATTATATTTTCTGCATTTTTTATCATGACATCAAGTTATTTATTGCTAATTTTGAAGTGCAAATTTAGTAAATTAAAATAAGAAATGTTTACAGGAATTATAGAATCCCTTGGCACAGTTCAAGAAATAAAAAAGGACAAGGATAACCTACATATTACAATTGAATCCATAATTACAGACGAACTTAAAATAGACCAAAGTGTTGCTCATAATGGAATATGTATGACTGTGGTTTCCATCGCAAATAACTTTTATACTGTAACTGCCATCGACGAAACCATAAAGAAAACAAATTTATCTCAACTAAAAGTTGGAAGCAGCGTCAATCTTGAACGAGCCATGAAATTAGGCGATCGGCTTGACGGTCATATAGTACAAGGTCATGTGGATCAAGTGGGAACTTGTGTTGTTGCCAATGAAACAAACGGTAGTTGGTATTATACTTTTGAGTACGATGAATCTATTGGTAACATTACTATCGAAAAAGGCTCTATTACAGTAAATGGTGTGAGCTTAACGGTTGTAGATTCCAAAAAAAATGAGTTTAGCGTTGCGATTATTCCTTATACATACGAGCACACAAATTTCAATACCTTTGAAATTGGAACTAAAGTAAATCTCGAGTTCGACTTAATAGGCAAATACATTTCTAAGTTATACTCGAACAAATAATACATAGCCTTACATAAACGTAAAACTCGAATTTATGATGGAGTTTTTGTTTTAATATTGTTTTTGTAAATAATAAATATTCCGAAAAGGAATGCAATTAGTAATAACATATAAATGTTGTCATCAATTGGTAACCCAGGAGGGGGAGGTGGTTTTTTAAAATTGGGAGCAGGAGGGTTAGGCTTTGCAAACGCACTAGTAATGCCCATAAGACATACCAAAGCGACATAAAACCTAATTGTAATTATTTTCATATTTATTTAGAGAATAAATCGATTTCAAGGAAATGAATACATCTCGCTAGAAATATAACCATTAATTTCTTAAAAAAGTGTTTACAAAGTTACATTTATTTATCAAAAAAACAATTTGTTTGTCAACTAAAACACGTTTTTTAACGACGAAGAGCGATAATTTAACGGTTAAATAAAAAAAACCCTACAAAAAATAGATTTTGAAGGGTTAAAAGTGGTCCCACTTGGAATCGAACCAAGCACCTACTGATTATGAGTCAGTTGCTCTAACCGAATGAGCTATAGGACCTTTATTGCGGTTGCAAAAATAGTACTATTTTATATTTATTGCAACTATTTTTGAAATAGATTTTTGATTTACTTATTAAATCAAAGCCTCAAACAGTTGCTATTGATATTTAGATTCCATAAAACACAAAAATTTATAATATCTCCTGACATAATTCAATAAGAACTCCGTTTGTGCTTTTAGGGTGCAAAAAAGAAACTAATTTATTATCGGCCCCTTTTTTAGGAATTTTATTCAAAATGACAAATCCTTCCTTTTTCAATCGTTCAATTTCTACCAATATATTATCAACATCAAAAGCAATGTGATGGATTCCTTCTCCGTTTTTGGCAATAAATTTGGCGATAGAACTCTCTGTGTTTGTGGCTTCCAATAGTTCTATTTTATTTGGCCCATTCTTAAAAAAGGCAGTTTTCACACCTTCGCTGGCGACTTCTTCTTGTTTATAAGACGGTGAGCCAAAGAGTTTTTCGTAAATCTTTGAGGATTCCTCTATATTTGCTACCGCTATTCCTATGTGTTCAATTTTATTCATATGCAGATATTTATTGTTTTTTATCGGTCATATGCAATTCGCATATATCTTCATCGGTGTTTGCGACCAATTTTAGGTCATGCTCATTTCATATTTACATTGTGTTTTACATCATTAAAAATAAGAAAATTTTAAGGTCTCTCTATGAAATATCCATTTAAATAAAGTAAAAAAAAACAAGTGTTGCACACTTTATGACTTTTTCACTCAAAAAATAGTATTTTTGCACAATGGAAACAAACAGACAGAAAAAAATAGGAAGCGTTATCCAAAAAGATTTGGTTGATATTCTCCAAGGTGAAGTGAGAAAAAATGGAGTTAGCAATTTGATAATTTCAGTATCCAAAGTTAGTGTAACTACAGATTTATCAGTAGCTACAGTTCATTTAAGCATATTCCCACAAGAAAAAGCCCAAGAAACCTTGGAGGGTATAAAAGCCAATTCCAAATTAATCAAACACGATTTATCGCAAAGAGTTCGCTTGCAATTAAGAAAAGTTCCCAATTTAGTATTCTTTATAGACGACTCATTAGACTATATTGAAAAAATTAACAATGCTTTGTCAAATAAAGAAAATCCAATTGTAAACCGTGATCTTTTAGACAAACGTAGATTTCAATAAAGTTTGAATTTTCCACTTTACATAGCCAAAAGATATATTTTTAGCAACAGCAAAAACAATGCTATCAATATCATCAATCGCATTGCCAGTATGGGAATCATTGTTGGCGCAATGGCTTTGTTTGTGGTCTTATCCGTTTTTAGTGGCTTGAAAGTATTCAGCCTTTCCTTTTCGAATGATATTGATCCTGATTTAAAAATCAGCAGTACTTTAGGGAAATCGTTTTTTGTTTCTCCCGCACAAGAAAGCCAAATCAATCAAATTGAAGGTGTGGTTTCCTATAGTAAAATAGTAGAGGAGCGTGTTTTATTTACTTTTGACGGAAAACAAGAGGTTACTTATTTAAAAGGAATTGATGCAAATTACAACAAAGTCAACGCTATAAAAAAAACGCTTTACAACGGAGAATGGCTAAAACCTTACACCTATCAAGTGGTTGTTGGCTACGGAATTGCCCAACAATTTTCGATGGGCTTATTGGATTACAGTCATTATTTAGAGGTTTTGGCTCCAAGACCAGGAAAAGGTACTATCGAAAATCCTGAAGAGGCTTTCAACAAAATGATTCTGACACCAGTAGGTATTTATGCCATAAGTGAAGATTTGGATTCCAAATATGTTTTTGCTGATTTAGGTTTGGCACAGGAATTACTAGAATACAATCCAAATCAAATTTCGGGAATTGAGGTAAAAATGAAAAAAGACGCTGATGAAAATGCCATCGTCAGCAAACTTCAAACCCTGTTCAACCATAAAATTACCGTCAAAAACAGGGCGCAACTCAACGAGTCTTTGTACAAAATGCTCAATACCGAGAATCTTGCGGTGTATTTAATATTCACTTTGGTGATTGTGGTCGCTCTTTTCAATCTGATTGGTGCCTTGATTATGATGATTCTCGACAAGAAAAACAACCTGAAAACACTATTAAATCTAGGAACCGAAATCAAGGATTTACGCAAGATATTCTTGTTACAAGGCACCTTATTGAGTTTTTTTGGAGGGATTATTGGGTTGTTTTTGGGCATTGCCATCGTCTTATTACAACAACAGTATGAACTCATAATGATTACGCCCACATTGGCTTATCCCGTGGTTTTTTCTATAGAAAATGTATTGATTGTTATGACGACCATTGTCACACTTGGCTTCATCGCTTCGTTGATTGCAAGTAGTCGGGTGAGTAAGAAGTTGTTGGATTAGATTTTTGCTTTTTATTTTGTTCATCAAGATAATATTAATAATATTGTGAAAACTTAATTTAATAGAAATAAAAAAACCTAACTACATCATAAAAATATCAAAACCCTTCTTACTTGCTTCAATCCTAATTTTAGTTTCAACTAATTGTTTTTCACAATGGAAAACATCGGAAGCTAATAATATCAATGGTAATATTATTATTTCGTATGAGGTTCTTTATGCAAGAGAATTGACATTAGAAGAAAAAAATTCTCCTTCATACATTAGTGAAATTGTTGTAATCCTTAATAAAGACTTTTTGATAGAACGGAAATTTGGGAACAAATTTTCATTACAAAATAATTATTCACTTTTCAATTACAAAACTATAAAAGGCTATAGATGCAGTACTTCTGAAAACAGTAAAGTAGCATTAGAACATGATTTTGGCCTCCCAAAAGTTTCTGTTACCCCAATTCATGATAGCCTGCAAAAATCAATTTTTGGCTATCCTTGCGAAAGAGGATTAGTAAATATAAATTACAATCCAAAAGAAGTTATATACACCAAAAAAATAGGCTTAAAATATTGTAGAGAATTTATGATTGATGGTTTTCTATTAGAATATCCAGGATACAGTAAAACTTTAGGGAATTACACAGTAAAAGTAAAGGAAATAACTTACAATAATAATTTGCCTGAATCTCTTTTTTCTTTAGATGGTTTTACCATTCAAACGATTGAGGAAAATACAAAAAGTTTAAAGGAAAGAGAAAAAAAATTTAAAGAAGAACGTTCTCGTGTAATTGGGACAAAAGCACCAAATTTCTCGGAACGAAGTATAAAAAATAATAAGATTGATACTAAAAAGCTATTAGATCAAATTATTGTGTACAATTTTTGGTTTACTACTTGTGCTCCTTGTAAAGCAGAAATTCCAAAGCTAAATCTATTAAGAGAAAAATACAAAGACAAAAACATACAATTTGTAGCAATAGCATTAGATCCGGAATATAAAATAAATGAATTCACACAGAAAAATCCACTTAATTATGATATCATTGCTGAAGGAAGATGGATTGCTGAAAAATTTGGAATTACTGGTTATCCTTCAAATATAGTAGTAGACAAAAAAGGGGTAATCCAGTTTTATGATGTTGGATATAAAAGTGATATTGTCGAAAGACTTTCTTATGCTATAGATAAAAATTAAGTCCAATAACCTTTTTTTTAAAAAATGTAAAGAATTACACCACTTCATAACTCGAATAAGCCTCCTCAATTTCATTCAAAACAGCGAATAATTCTTCGGGTTTGTCGAGAGTTACTAATTGTTGTTTGAAGGTTTTAAACGAATGAATCCCTTTGAAATAATTGGTATAATGCGGACGGGTTTCTACAATTCCGAGTCTTTCTCCTTTCCATTCCATTGCCCAAGTCAGGTGGTTGCGAACGGCTTCTACTCTATCGGTAACAGTTGGTTTGGCCAAATGTTCTCCAGTTTTGAAATAATGTTTGATTTCATTGAAAATCCACGGATAACCAATGGCGGCACGACCAATCATAATACCGTCGATGCCGTATTCCTTTTTATAATGCAATGCTTTTTCTGGCGAATCGATATCGCCATTTCCGAAAATTGGCATTTTAATTCTAGGATTGTTTTTTACTCGGGCGATATGAGACCAATCGGAATGTCCTTTATACATTTGGGCACGCGTTCGGGCGTGAATACTCAAGGCAGCAACACCAATATCCTGCAAACGCTCAGCAACCTCATCAATATTAATGGAATTGTCATCCCAACCCAAACGGGTTTTTACCGTAACAGGCAAATGCGTGCTATCGATAACAGCTTGTGTTAAGCGAATCATCAAATCGACATCTTTCAGAACTCCTGCACCTGCGCCTTTGCAAACCACTTTTTTTACAGGACAACCAAAATTAATATCAATCAAATCTGGATTTACGGTAGAAACAATTTTGGAAGAAAGCGCCATCGCTTCTTCATCACCTCCAAAAATCTGAATTCCAACGGGTCTTTCGTAATCAAAAATATCTAATTTCATTCGGCTTTTGATAGCGTCACGAATTAATCCTTCGGAGGAAATAAATTCGGAATACATCAAATCGGCACCGTGCATTTTGCACAATCTGCGAAATGGCGGATCGCTCACGTCTTCCATAGGGGCAAGAAGTAACGGAAAATCAGGAAGTTCTATGTTACCTATTTTTATCAAGGGTGTTTTTTTTTTGCAAAAGTACCTATTTGCAATAGATTTGACAACTTTTTGAAAGTTGTCAAATCTAATAAACTATATTTGCAGATTAATCGTTGATTAACGGCGGTTGCGTGAGGGATAGAAGCGGCATCCTTTTGTGGAGCGCAAGCGGAACAAAAGATATAGCGAATAGCCCGACGGCTTTTTCTGCCGGCGCGCCCAAAAAAAATGACATAGATAGAGAATGAAAAACATTAGAAATTTTTGCATTATTGCACATATTGATCACGGTAAAAGTACGCTTGCCGACCGACTTCTTGGCGCTACACAAACCGTTACAGCTCGTGAAGAAAAGGCTCAGTTACTTGACAATATGGACCTAGAACGCGAACGTGGAATTACCATAAAAAGTCACGCCATTCAGATGGAATACAAATACAAAGGGGAGGATTATATCCTGAATTTGATTGATACTCCGGGACATGTGGATTTTTCGTATGAGGTTTCCCGTTCGATTGCGGCTTGTGAAGGAGCACTTTTGATTGTAGATGCAGCACAAAGTATTCAGGCACAAACCATTTCTAATTTATATTTAGCATTAGAAAACGACTTAGAAATTATTCCGGTTTTGAACAAAGTAGATTTGCCAAGCGCAAACCCTGAAGAAGTTAGCGATGATATTGTCGATTTATTGGGTTGCAAATTGGACGAAATCATTCACGCTTCAGGAAAAACAGGCTTGGGTGTCGAAAATATTTTAGCAGCGATTATCGAAAGAATCCCTGCTCCAAAAGGAAATGTTGACGAACCTTTACAAGCTTTAATTTTTGACTCACATTACAATCCGTTCCGTGGAATTGAAGTAATTTTTCGAGTGAAAAACGGGGAAATAAAGAAAGGTCAGAAGATTAAATTTATGGCCACTGACAATGAATATTTTGCGGATGAAGTTGGAACATTGAAATTAAATCAAGTACCTAAAAATGTTATTTCTGCTGGAGATGTTGGATATTTGATTTCAGGAATAAAAGAAGCGAAGGAAGTAAAAGTAGGTGACACTATAACCGATGCAAAAATTCCAACTACCAATATGATTCACGGTTTTGAAGATGTAAAACCTATGGTTTTTGCAGGAATTTACCCTGTTGATACCGATGATTATGAAGAGTTGAGAAATTCCATGGAAAAATTACAACTGAACGATGCTTCTCTAGTGTTTACACCCGAAAGTTCAGCGGCTTTAGGTTTTGGTTTTCGTTGTGGATTCCTAGGAATGTTACACATGGAAATCATCCAAGAACGATTGGAACGAGAGTTTGATATGACTGTAATTACTACTGTTCCGAACGTTTCATATTTGGCATATACCAAAAAAGATTTGGAAAAACCATTGGTAGTAAATAACCCCTCTGATTTACCTGAACCTTCTAAATTAGATCGAGTAGAAGAACCATACATTAAAGCAACAATAATCACAAAATCAGATTTTGTGGGTAATGTAATGTCATTGTGTATTGAAAAAAGAGGCGTAATTACCAACCAAACCTATCTTACAACAGAACGTGTTGAGTTGAATTTTGACATGCCTTTGGCAGAAATTGTTTTTGATTTTTATGACCGTTTGAAAACTGTTTCCAAAGGGTATGCATCATTCGATTATTCACCCATTGGGATGAGAACATCTAAATTAGTTAAGCTAGATGTTTTGTTGAATTCTCAATCTGTAGATGCATTATCGGCGTTGATTCACGAAACCAACGCTTATGATATTGGAAAAAAAATGTGTGAAAAACTGCGACTATTAATTCCAAGACAACAATTTGATATTCCGATTCAGGCGGCAATTGGAGCTAAAATCATTGCCCGTGAAACGATAAAAGCCTTACGAAAAGACGTTACTGCCAAATGTTATGGTGGCGATATTTCCCGTAAACGTAAATTGTTGGAAAAACAGAAAAAAGGAAAAAAACGGATGCGACTGGTTGGAAATGTAGAAATTCCTCAAGAAGCATTTATGGCGGTTTTGAAGTTGAATGATTAAAAACAGTATCGATATCGGATTGTAAAAGTTTTTATCTTAATGAAACGCCCACGACAATTATCATTGACACACACCAATATGATTATAGGCGTTCCATCTTCCAATAAAAAACAAATATTATAAACAGATGAAACGCCCACGACAATTATCATTGACACACACCA
>JACCDH011707549.1_pt1 | contig 16480 bp, 16 predicted proteins | sample 7442481 | NCBI WGS metagenome assembly JACCDH01 (sample SAMN15323433, study PRJNA562643) | freshwater metagenome | isolation source: river surface water | place: USA:Blue River Watershed | collected 2017-08-15
GGAGCAGATGTGGATATGGTAAGAAGAGGTATTGGATCGGACGATAGAATAGGAAAAAGATTTTTATTTCCTGGAATTGGATATGGTGGATCATGCTTTCCAAAAGATGTGCAAGCATTAATCATGTCATCAGATATAGTGAATTATGATTTTGAGATCTTAAAAGCTGTTGAAAAAGTAAATACTAAACAAAAATTATATTTATTAGAGAAGATCAAGGCGCACTTCAATAACGATTTACAAGGCAAGCATTTTGCATTATGGGGATTAGCGTTTAAGCCTAATACCGATGATATCAGAGAAGCACCAGCATTAAGTATTGTAGACGCATTAACAAAAGCAGGAGCAACTGTTACAGCTTTTGATCCAGAAGCAATGCCCAATGTCAAAGCACAAATAGGGGATCAAATCCGATATGCTGAAAATCAATATCTTGCTTTGGAAAAAGCTGACGCCTTAATCATTGCTACGGAGTGGAGTGAATTTAGGGCTCCTGATTTTGATTTAATTGAGCAAAAAGTCAAGAACAATATTATTTTCGATGGTAGAAATTTATTTGATCCTCTTAAAATGTTTGAAACTGGTTTTACTTATTATAGCATAGGAAGAAAATTGGTTAAATAATTATAAGATGAAACAAAAAAATATATTAGTAACAGGTTCTGCTGGTTTTATTGGGTTTCACCTTGTAAATGCTTTAATAGAACTTGGTGAGAAAGTTGTGGGTATTGATAATATTAATGATTATTATGATACTAATTTAAAATATGATAGATTAAAGCTTGCCGGAATTAATAAATCAGAAATAAAATGGCATCAAAAAATCCATAGTACTATTTATCCAGATTATAGTTTTATAAGAATGAATTTAGAAGATTCCAATGAATTAATTAATTTGTGTATAGACGAGCAATTTGATTACATAATAAATTTAGCTGCACAGGCTGGTGTTCGTTACTCGATTGAGAATCCATCTGCCTATATTCAATCTAATTTAGTTGGTTTCGGAAATATACTAGAAGCATCACGTAGAAGTAAAATAAAGCATTTGATTTATGCGAGTTCATCTAGTGTTTATGGTATGAATAAAAAAATTCCATTTTCTACTATTGATAATGTAGATTATCCAATTAGTCTTTATGCTGCAACAAAAAAATCAAATGAACTAATGGCACATACATATAGTCATTTGTATCAAATCCCAACAACAGGCCTTAGGTTTTTCACAGTATACGGGCCATGGGGAAGACCGGATATGGCATATTATAATTTTTCCAAGAACATTATTGAAAATAAAGAAATTTTAGTTTACAACAATGGAAAGATGAAAAGAGACTTTACATTTATTTCTGATATTATAGATGGAATTCTATTATCTATGAACAAAATACCTGACCCAATACTAAGTCTTTTATCAGAGTCACATTCAAGTGTGACACCCTTTAGATTATTAAATCTTGGAAATAATAAACCAGTTGGGCTTTTAGATTTTATTAAAAGTTTAGAGAACTCTTTAGGTAAAAAAGGAGTGATAAAGTTTGCAGATATGCAAGATGGAGATGTATTAGAAACATGGGCAGACTTGGATTTAACAAAGAAAATTATTAATTACAATCCTAAAATTGAAATAAATGAAGGGTTGTTAATATTTGCTAAATGGTTTAAAGCATATTATAAAGTATGATATTAAAAAGTAAAAAAATTTTAATAACGGGAGCTGATGGTTTTATAGGATCTCATTTGACTGAAGCACTTGTTAATCATGGTTGTAACGTAAGAGCTTTTGTATACTACAATTCATTTAATTCTTATGGCTGGCTAGATTCAATATCAACAGAGATAAAAAGTAGAATAGAGTTTTTTTCAGGGGATATACGTGATCCAAATGGTGTAAAAGAGGCAATGAAAGGTGTTGACATTGTATTTCATTTAGCAGCTTTAATAGCAATACCCTTTAGCTATCATTCGCCAGATTCTTATATTGATACAAACGTAAAAGGGACTTTAAATATTCTTCAAGCGGCAAGAGATAGCAAAGTAAGTCGTATTTTAGTTACATCTACTTCTGAAGTATATGGTACTGCAAAATTTGTACCAATTACCGAGTTACATCCCAAACAACCACAGTCTCCATATTCTGCATCAAAAATAGGTGCTGATGCAATTGCTGATTCATTTTACAGATCTTTTGACCTTCCTATAACAATTGTAAGACCTTTCAATACTTTTGGACCTAGACAGTCAGCAAGAGCTGTTATCCCAACAATTATTTCTCAGTTATTAAATGGCGTAGAAGAAATAAAGTTAGGTGATATTATCCCTACAAGAGACTTGCTTTTTGTCAAAGATACTGTAAATGGATTCTTGAAGATTTCAGAATGTGAAAAGCTAATTGGTCACGAGGTTAATATAGCTACTCAATCTGAAATTAGTGTAGGAGATTTAGCGCAAACTCTTATAAATCAAATAAATCCCAAAGCAAAGATAGTTTCAGATTCAATAAGGCTAAGACCAGAGAAATCTGAAGTATTTAGATTATTCGGCTCAAATGAAAAATTGAAATCATATACTAATTGGGATCAAAAATATACTTTAGAAGAGGGGTTAGCCGAAACTGTTGCTTGGTTCTCAAAGAAGGAAAATTTACAAAAATACAAATCTGATATTTACAATGTCTAAATATTATGATTTAATTGGATTTATAAAAAACCAATTTGGCAACACAAAATTTATTCCTTTACATGAGCCTAGGTTTTTAGGAAATGAAAAGAACTATGTTATTGATGCAATTGATTCAACATTTGTATCATCAGTGGGTCCTTATGTTGATAAGTTTGAATTAATGATGTCTTCTTTTTCATGTACAAAAAAGTCCATAGCTGTTGTAAATGGCACTTCTGCATTACAAGTTGCGTTAAGACTTGTTGGCGTTACTAATGGTGTTGAAGTCATCACTCAAGCTTTAACATTTATTGCTACAGTAAATGCTATTATATATAATGGAGCTTCACCAATTTTTATTGACGTTGACATTGACACAATGGGGCTTTCACCTAATGCTGTTGAGGCCTTTTTAGAAGAGTATGGGGAGTTGCGTGACGGAGTTTGTTACAATAAAAAAACAAACAAAAAAATTGTTGCTTGCTTGCCGATGCATACATTTGGTTTCCCCGTTCATTTAAATGAATTATTGAAAGTATGTGAAAAATGGAACATTGCATTAATTGAAGATGCAGCAGAGGCTTTGGGAAGTGAGTATCACTCAAAATCTATTGGAAGTTTTGGAAAATTAGGTGTTTTCTCATTTAATGGTAATAAAATTGTAACTAGTGGCGGCGGTGGAGCTATTGTAACTAATAATGTTGAGTTAGGTCTTTTGGCTAAGCATTTAACAACAACGGCAAAAATTCCGCACCCATATGAATATGTTCATGATGAAATTGGATATAATTTTCGAATGCCAAATTTAAATGCAGCATTAGCATGTGCTCAATTAGAGCAACTAGATAGATTTGTTGATAACAAACGAAAACTTGCGTTGGAGTATAACAAATTCTTCAAAACTAAAGGAATAAATTTTAGAACAGAATTGCCTAATACCAAAGCTAATTATTGGCTAATGTCCGTTCAATTAGAAAACAAAATTGAAAGAGATTCATTTTTAAAAGACACTAATGAAAATGGAGTTATGACAAGGCCAATTTGGCAACTGATTTTTAAATCCCCACTTTACTCTGGATTCCAAAGAGATCAGCAGCTTAATGCTTCGTATTTGGAAGACAGAATTGTAAATATACCTAGTAGTGTTAGATAGAAAAATTATTCTAGTTGGTTATTCAGGCCATGGTTTGGTAGTTGCTGATACAGCTTTTGAGAACAATTTAAATATTATAGGATACGCTGAAAAATCACAAATTAATTTTAATCCATTTAAACTTGAATATCTGGGTGATGAATCACTTCCTGATTTCATAGGCTGGGATTCGGAAGTTGACTTTATTTTAGGTATTGGTGATAACTCTCTTCGAGAAAAACTATACAACACAATTATCCAAAAAGGCAAAAAAGTAATTTCCGTAATAAATTCAACGTCATCAATATCTAAAAATGTAACCATTGGCAATGGAGTATTTATTAGTAGAAATGTAATACTTAATACCTTTACAAGTATTGGCAATAATGTAATTTTGAATTCTGGATGTATTATTGAACATAATTGCGAAATTCATGAAAATGTTCACATAGCACCTGGGGCAGTATTAGCGGGTAATGTAAAAATCGGATCAGGTTCGTTTATTGGTGCAAATTCAGTTATAAAGCAAGGGGTAGAAATTGGAAAAAATGTAGTGGTTGGGGCGGGCACAGTTGTTTTAACTAATATAGGAAATGGCAAAAAAATTGTTGGAAATCCGCAAAGATATATTTAATTATGAATAAGGTTATAATAATAGCTGAGGCAGGAGTAAATCATAATGGAGATATTGATTTAGCAAAAAAACTTATTGATGCAGCCGTTGATGCCGGAGTAGATTTTGTTAAATTTCAAACATTTAAGTCGGAAAACTTAGTTTCTAAGTTTGCTAAAAAGGCAGATTATCAAATTAATAATACTCAAAATGCGATCGAGAATCAATTTCAAATGTTGAAAAAATTAGAATTGTCACATTCTCATCATTTAGAATTAATCTCTTATTGCAATAAAAAAAATATAAACTTTTTTTCAACTGCGTTTGATGTAGAGTCATTAATTTTTTTACATGACTTAGGTTTAAGATTAGTTAAAATTCCTTCCGGTGAAATTACTAACTTACCTTATTTACGTATAGCTGCTTCTTTATTTAAAAAGGTAATAATTTCTTCAGGAATGGCAACTATGGGTGAAATAAGGGAAGCAATAAATGTATTTATTGATGCTGGATTTTCTAGAGATGCAATTACAGTACTTCATTGTAATACAGAATACCCTACACCAATGTCTGATGTGAATTTAAAAGCAATGTTGGCTATCCAAAAAATGTTTAAAGTTAATATTGGATATTCTGATCATACATTGGGTATTGAAGTGCCAATAGCAGCAGTTGCGTTAGGAGCAACAATAATTGAAAAACATTTTACATTAGATAGATTTCTGCCTGGTCCAGATCAATTAGCATCAATTGAGCCAAATCAGCTCAAGGACATGGTAAATTCTATTAGAAATATAGAACTTGCTCTTTCTGGATCAGGAATTAAGGAGCCAAGTGAATCAGAAATTAAAAATATTTCAATTGCTCGTAAGAGTATTGTTGCAAAAACTAAAATTCAAAAAGGCGAAATATTTACAGAATTTAATATTACAACGAAAAGACCTGGAACAGGTATTTCACCAATGAGATGGGATGAAATTATAGGCAGGAAAGCATTTCAAAATTTCGAAGAGGATGACTTAATTAATTTAGAATAATGAAAATTGGAGTATTAACCAGTTCTAGGGCTGATTTTGGCATTTATTTACCTTTACTTAATAAGTTAAAAGTCGATTCATATTTTAATTTAGAAATTATTGCTTTTGGAGCACATTTATCCCAATCTCATGGATACACCATTTCTGAAATTGAAAAAGAGGGCTATAGTAAAATTCATAAAATTTCTTGTCTAATATCAAATGATGATGAACAATCAATCGCGACGTCTTATGGAATTACAGCATTAAAATTTGCAGATTTTTGGGCTAATTATAAATTTGATTTAGTCTTATGTTTAGGAGATCGATTTGAAATGAGTGCCGCAGTTCAAGCTTCGATTCCATTTGGTGTAAAATTAGCTCACATACATGGTGGCGAAACTACTTTGGGAGCCATTGATAATATATATCGTGATCAAATAACAATTGCTTCAAAATTACACTTTACTGCTACTGAAATATTTAGTCAAAAAGTGTTTAAAATAATAAATGATTTTTCTAAAATTTATAATGTTGGATCCCTAAGTCTTGATTCAATAAATGAATTTAAACCTGAATGTAAAGATTTATTTTATAACAAGTATAAAATTACACAAGATAACTTTGCGTTAATTACATTTCATCCTGAAACTGTAGCAAAAGAAAAAAATAAAATTTATGCAATTGAGATGAGAAAAGCTCTTGCCGCAATTAATTCTGAGCTGTTTTTAGTTATTTCAATGCCAAATGCTGATACATTGAGCTCTCTTTTTAGGATTCAATTAAATCAATTAATAAAAGAGAGGTCTGATAAAATAATAATGATTGAAAATTTTGGAAAAAAAAATTATTTCAATGCAATGTATTATTCTAAAGTAATGATTGGAAATAGTTCTAGTGGAATTATTGAAGCAGCGTCTTTCGGGAAGTATGTAGTTAATGTAGGAGATAGACAGAAAGGTAGAGTGATTAGCAATAATATTATTAATGCAAAATTCGATGAGAATGACATCTATAGAGCTACAATAAAAGCTTTAGAACTTGGAGAATATACTGGAGAAAACGTTTATTCAAAAAAGAACACTGTTAAATTAATAATTGATTCTATTAAAAATGATAACAAGACATTATAAAGAACATTTAATTTTAAAAGGCAGCTCTATACGAGAAGCATTATTTAAATTAAATGATTTAGCTCAAGATGCCATATTGTTTGTAGTTGATAATAATGATCAATTATTGGGATCATTGACAGATGGTGATATAAGAAGGGGGCTATTAAATGACTATACAATCAATGATTCAATAGATCATATAATACAATCTAATTTCAGATTTATCAGAAAAGGTGAAAATGATATAAAGAAAATAATTGAATTTCGAGAAGCCAATTACAGAATTTTACCAATTCTGGATGGGGAAAATGTAGTAATTAACATAATTAATTTTCGACATATTAAATCTTACTTACCAATAGATGCAGTAATTATGGCAGGTGGAAGAGGAGAACGACTTAAGCCATTAACTGATTTTATTCCAAAGCCACTTTTGAAAGTTGGCGAAAAACCAATTATTGAATTAAATCTCGAAAGACTTGCAAAATTTGGAATATATGATTTCTGGATATCAGTTAAATATCTAGGTGAACAAATAGAAACATTTTTTGGAAATGGAAAAAATAGAAATATTAATATTCAATATATTTGGGAAAAAGAATCACTTGGTACAATTGGAGCAGTATCATTAATTAAGAATTTCACCCATGATTATATATTAGTTACTAATTCAGATTTATTAACAAATATAGATTATGAACATTTTTTTTTAGATTTCTTAACAAATGATGCCGATTTAGCTGTATTGACTATTCCATATCAAGTAAATGTTCCTTATGCAGTTTTAGAAACTTGTAATAATAGTATTAAAAGTTTTAAAGAAAAGCCTACATATACATACTATTCTAATGGGGGAGTTTATCTTATGAAAAAAGAAATGTTAAAGTATATCCCGGCAAATAAATTTTATAATTCTACTGACTTAATGGAAAAGCTTATAAATGAAAATTTTAAAGTTGTCTCATATCCATTTTTAGGATATTGGCTAGATATTGGTAAACATGATGATTTTCAGAAAGCCCAAATAGATATAAAAAATTTTAGTTCATGAATATATTAGTAACTATTTGCGCAAGAGGTGGTTCAAAGGGTATACCTGGTAAAAACATTAAAACTATTGGAGGAAAGCCATTAATTGCGTACACTATTGAATTTGCAAAAGTATTACAAGAAAAATTAGGTGCAAAAATATCATTTTCTACTGATGATACATCAATAAAAAATGTTGCAAAATCACTTGGAATTGAAACAAATTATTTTAGACCCGAAAATTTAGCTACCGATTCTGCAGGCAAGATTGAAACAATTAGAGATTTGATCATTTATGAAGAAAAATTAATTGGAAGTGAATACGAATATATCTTAGATTTAGATATAACCTCACCTTTGAGAACAATTAATGATGTTATAACAGCCTTTAATATTTTTAAAAATAATTCAAAAGCCGAAACACTTTTTTCAGTCAATCAAGCTACACGAAATCCATATTTCAATATGGTTGAGGAAAATTCAAATGGTTTTTTTACATTAGTTAAAAAAAATCACAGTGAAGGAGTGGTTTCTAGACAATCAGCGCCAAGAGTTTATGAACTAAATGCATCTTTTTATTGGTATAAAAGAGTTTTTTTTAACTCTAAATACACTTCTCCCATTACAGAAAAATCATTGATATATGAAATGCCACATCTTTGCTTTGACTTAGATCATCCAATTGACTTTATATTTCTAGAGTTCTTATTATTAAATAATAAACTTGATTTTCAAATATGAAAATCTTAGTTATTGGTTTAGGTTCAATTGCCAAAAAGCATATCAATGTAATTCGACAACTAGAAATTGAATGTGAAATATATGCATTAAGATCAAGTGATAATTCACAAATAGTGGAAGGCATTATAAATTTATATAATTTAGAAGAATTAGAAAATATTCATTTTAATTTTGCAATAATTTCAAATCCAACACATCTTCATGCAAAATATATTACATTTTTAACAGAGTTGCGTGTCAATTTGTTTATTGAAAAACCAGCAGTAAATAATCTTGAAATACTAGATCAGCTTGCTGTTAAAATAAAAAGCTATGGTATTAAAACTTATGTTGCTTGTAATTTAAGATTTCATCCTTGCATTAGATATCTCAAAGAATTTTTAGAAAAAAGAACTGATATTAAAATTAATGAAGTAAACATATATTGCGGGTCTTATTTGCCTGAATGGAGATCTGAAACTGACTTTAGAAAAAATTACAGTGTAAGCAATGAAATGGGGGGAGGAGTTCATTTGGACCTATTTCATGAAATCGATTATGCATATTGGCTTTTTGGAATGCCTATATCTTTTAGAAATTTTAAGAGTAGTAAGTCAACTTTAGACATTGATGCATTTGATTACGCCAATTATTTGTTGGTTTATGATAATTTTAATGTTAGTATAATTTTAAACTATTATAGAAAAGATCCCAAAAGGTTAATAGAAATTGTTTTTCACAATGATACATGGTCAATTGATTTATTAAGTAATGTTATTTTTAACAATAAATCAGAAATAGTATTTAATGAAAAGAATTTTAATATGCAAAATACATATAAAGATCAAATGACCTATTTTATTAAAAAAATTAATTCAGACGAGATGCCTATGAACTCATTTTCCGAGTCAATTAACCCTTTAAAAATTATATTAAATAATGATTAATTTAAAAGATAAAATTATTATTATAACAGGTGGAAATGGACTTTTGGGAAGTGAAATAATCAATAAAATAGAATTAGCAGGTGGGACGTGTATTAATATAGACATAAATCATGAATCAACATTAGATTTATCAAGAATACAATGTGATATTACAAACTATAATGATGTAATTGTTGCCGTTGAGAAAATAATTTCAAAATATAATAGGATTGATGGATTGGTTAATAATGCATATCCTAGAACAAAAGATTGGGGTTTAAAATTTGAAGACATTCCAATTAATTCTTGGCAGCAAAATATTGATTACCAATTGAATAGTTATTTCTTTATAACTCAACAAGTTTCAAAATTTATGTCTTCTCAAAAAAAAGGCTCTATAGTTAATATTGGATCAATATATGGGCAAGTTGGACCTGACTTTACTTTATATGAAGGAACTGGTATGACAATGCCTGCAGCATACTCTGCAATTAAAGGAGGTATTATTAATTTAACGAGATATTTGGCATCTTATTTCGGACATTTAAATATTAGAGTTAATTCAATTTCTCCTGGAGGAATTTATGATAATCAAAATCCTATTTTTGTTGAAAACTATTGTAGTAAAGTTCCAATGAAAAGACTAGGCTTGCCAAATGATATTTCACCGGCTGTTGTATTTTTCTTATCAGATTTTTCTAATTATATCACCGGCCAGAATTTAAATATTGATGGAGGGTGGACTTCAATATAAATATTAATAAATTATCAAAATTATGGGAAGTTTAAAAGTAAAATGGTGTAAAAATTGTCTCAATATGTCTACAAGACCTAGAATCACATTTGATGAACGTGGTTGGTGTAATGCATGTCAATGGATGGAGGAAAAAAAACAAATTGATTGGGATGGTCGTTTGAATCAACTCAATGAGTTGATAAATAAATATAAATCTAAAACAGGGAACTTTGATTGTGTTGTACCTGTTAGTGGTGGAAAAGATGGTTCATATGTAGCATATATGTTAAAACATAAATATGGGATGAATCCATTAGCTATTACTGTGCGACCGGCATTGTCATTGCCAATTGGGGACCAAAACTTATATAATTTTATTCAATCAGGTTATGATCATATTCATATTTCTCCCAATTCTAAGGTGATGGATAGGTTAAATAAATATGGTTTTATTGAAAAGGGTTTTCCGTATTATGGTTGGTTAATTGCAATTATGACTGCTTGTATTAAAACTGCAGCTAATTTTAAAATTCCATTAATGTTTTATGGTGAAGATGGGGAGGTTGAATATGGCGGATCATCGGCCACGAAAAATAATCCACTATATGATATTGAATATATGAAGAAGATTTATTTAGAAGGTGGTCACGAAGTCGTCTTTGATAGAATTAGAGCAGATAATGATATTACAGAAACTGAGCTTTCGTTTTTTAAATTTCCAACCGAGGATGAAGTTACTAAAATTGGGTTGTCTTTTACACATTGGTCTTATTTCGAACCTTGGGATTCATACAGAAATTATGTTATTGCAAAAGAAAAGTGCGGATTAATTGAAAAAGAGGAAGGATCAGTCGATACTTTTACTAATTTTTCACAAAACGATCAGGCACTTTATACCTTACATGCTTACTTAATGTATTTAAAATTTGGATTTGGAAGGGCTACCCAAGATGCTGGAATTGAAATTAGAAGAGGGTCAATGACTAGAGATCAAGCATTAAATCTAGTTAAAATGTATGATAATTCATATCCATTTGATTTGATAGATACATTTCTAGATTATTATAAAATGACAAAAGAAGAGTTTGACACAGTTTTAGACAAGTATGCTAATAAAGATTTATTTGAAAAAATAGATGGAATCTGGTCTCCTAAATTTACACCTGGTGAAGATTTTGAAATATGAAAATAGTAATTGTTGACTATGGAATGGGGAATATCCGGTCAATTGTTAGTACACTAAATTATTTAAATGTAAGTGATATCTTAGTATCTGATAAATTAATTGACTTTGAAAAGGCAGATAGAATTATTTTACCCGGGGTTGGTAATTTTGGTAATGCAATCAAACATATAACTTCAAAGAATATTGATAACTTCCTTTCAAAAGTTGTATTAGAGCAAAAAAAGCCAATTTTGGGTATATGCTTAGGGATGCAATTATTAGGTTTATCTAGCTCGGAAAATGGAAATAATAGAGGGTTATCATTTGTAAATGGAGTTGTTACTAAGTTTGATAATAAGCTAGTAAAAGTCCCACATGTTGGATTTAATCAAGTTAATATAAACTCAAAAAGTAAATTATTTAAAGGCATTAAAGATTGTGCTGATTTTTATTTTACTCATAGCTATAGGATGTTATCTGAACAACATATAAATCAAAGTACTTGTAATTATCAAGGCAATTTCATTGCTGGATTTGAAATTGATAATATTTGTGGTGTACAGTTTCACCCAGAATTAAGTCAAAATAATGGACTACGCTTGTTAAGAAACTTCATAGAAAATTTTTAATGTTAAGAAAAAGAATAATTTTTACTTTGATATATTCTGAAGGATATTTTATGCAAAGTAGAAACTTTCGTTTGCAAAAAGTTGGGAATTTAAACTGGTTAGAAAAGAACTACAAATTTCAAAATATTGCATTTGCCTTAGACGAACTAATTGTATTAAATGCAAATAGATTAGAAAAAAACATGGTTGAATTCGCAAGTACAATAAGTAAACTTGTAAACAATGTTTTTATACCTATCGCAGCTGGGGGTGGCATTAAAACTATGGAAGATGCAGAATTGTTATTTAAACATGGTGCAGATAAAATTGTTTTAAACTCTTTATTGTTTGAAAATCCATTAGTTGTAAAAGAATTAGTACAAAAATATGGAAGCCAAAGTGTTGTTGCTAGCATTGACTGTAAATCGAATGAAAGAAATTTTGAAATATTCATTAATAATGGATCTAATAAAATAAATTTAGAACTATCTGATTATATAAAGTATTTAGAAGATCTTAATATTGGCGAAATCTATCTCAACTCTATTGATAAAGATGGAACTGGTTTTGGCTATGATGAAATATTAATTGAACAAGTAAACGAAAAAACGAGGTTGCCGTTAATTATTGCCGGCGGAGCTGGTAATGGGCTGCATCTAAAAAATGGGTTGAAAATTCATAATGTAAGTGCAGTTGCAACTGCAAATTTATTCAATTTCATTGGCGATGGTTTACCAAATGCAAGATTTCAATTGATTAATGAAGGTGAAAATATTGCAAATTGGAAAGAATAATTTTAAAAATTAAAAAACTAATCTAAATAAATTAAAATGCTTTATAGAAAAGAAATATTACCGAGATTAAATTATATTCCATTTTTTTTTACTAGAATTTTATTAGAGTTTATTAATCTCTTTACATTTCACAAGTTTAGAACACAATCAAAAAGTAAAAGTATTCTTTGTATTGAGTCTGGAGTTAAAGGCTGGGAATTAATTGAATATAAGGAATTGTATCAATCTGCTATTGAATTTTTTGGGAGCGAAGCTGTATCAAAAATTGAGATATATAGTTCTACCAATTATATATCTCAAATTAAAAATGCAATAAAAAACAACAAACCTACTCATTATTTTTATGATGCTAGAACTGGAAGTCAAAATCAAATAAAAGGGTTAATACAATCAATTAGGATTGCAATTCTATTTCAAATAAACGGCATAATTCCAGTTTGTTTGTTAACAGATTGTCCGATGAGGACTTGGAGAACACAATGTGGTGTTGTTTCTGCAAAACGAGGCATAGTCTTAACTTTAATGTCACCTAAGGATATTCACACCATATTCCCTCATAATAGAATCATTGGACCAATGACAATGCCTTTTTCTAATAAAACCTCTTTGATGCTAGAATCGCTTGTTAAAAATAAAAATTCAAATTCAAATCCAAGTGTAATTTTTACTGGTTCTCTTTATGAGCCAAGAACATCAATATTAAAAGAAATAAAAAATGGTCTTCAAAAGCATAATTTAGATTTAGAAATTAAGGGGCGTAATTTAGGTGAAAAAAAAGCTTCGGACGAAGATTATTGGATAAGATTAGTAGACGCAACTATTGTAATTACAACTGCCAATCAAATATCTTCAAAAGATACTGATTTCACTTTTCTACCGCATTTGATTTATAGGTATATTGAAGTTCCAGCATCTGGATCTTTGTTAATCGCGCAATCTGTTCCAGCAATTGAGAGGTATTTTAGACCAAATGAACATTTTATAAGTTTTGAAACCACAGAAGAAGCAGTTGATAAGATTTCATACTATATAAAAAACAAAGGAGAGAGAGATAGGATAGCAAAAAATGGTTTTATAAAAGCTCAGAGTATAATTAAATCAAATTCATATTGGGTAAGTATTGAATTAGCATTAGGCAAATACTCAATGATTTAATCTCTGTATAAACCAATTTATATTTCAAAAAAATCAAAGTAAATTAATTCAAAATCAATACAATAAATTTAATATGAAGAAAGATTATCATTTTTTTGACCTAAATGGTTCAATTATAGATGAAACAGAAATAAATACAAATTGCACTTACTTAAAAGCCCCATTATTTATTTCAGAAATATATGAATTATCAGTTATAAATTATATTCGCGATTTGTTATTAAATAATACTGAGATAAGAAATAAGGTTTTTATTGATATTGGCTCTCATATTGGTTTTTATACAATATTATTAGGCGAAAATTTTGCAAAAACTTATGCTTTTGAACCTTCTGATTTACAGTATCAATATTTGAATGATAATTGCCTTTTAAACAAACATTTAAATATTACAATTTCAAAATCAGCCATAGGTTCAGAAAATTCTATAAAAACCTTATATGTAATGGGAAACTCTGGTGGAACAAATACACTTCGTGATGACATTGCAAATCAAGGCAATCCAATGAAAAGTTATGAAGTAAATTTAATTACACTAGATTCTCTTAAACTTGATAACGTTGGTTTAATTAAAATTGATGTTGAAGGGTATGAATTAGATGTTTTAAAAGGTGCAAGAGAAACAATTATTGAGAATAAGCCAATAATTCTTTGCGAAGTATGGGATAATGAGGAGTCTAGACAAAAAGTTTCAACTTTACTTGAAAGTGTAAATTACACTATCAGTTTTCCGTTCAAAGATTTCCCAGAGTTAGCAATTTGTAATTATAAAATTCAATAAAAAATATTCTAGCTTAATTTAAGATGGATAGTGAAATTGATTTAATATCACAGTGTAAAAAATTAAATTTTCAAGCAGGATTATGGGATCAAAATTCTACTGAAAATCTGTATTTTACAAATACTTCAATTATTAGATATAATAATAAGGTATTAGTAGCGCAAAGAAGAATTCATGATTATAAAAAATTAGGCAATTTTGATTGGAGAAATAATTTTAATGACATTATAATTAGCGAATTGGATGAGAATTCAATGGAGTTATTTAATACAAAAATTTTATATATTCCACAAAACTTAAATAAAATATCATATGAGGATCCTAGGTTTAGAGTTTGTCCCTTTACAAATGATCTAGAAATTTGGTGCTGTTCATGGAGAGCACTAGAAGGGAGAAATGTTAAAATGCAACAAGATATTTTAAAAATATTTGAAGATAAGGAGTCGTTCATTGTAAAAGAAATTGTAACCCCGGATATTGAGTTCAATTTAACACCAAAAGCAGAAAAAAACTGGTGTCCAATTGAAGATACTAATCTCTTTATTTACTCCTCTCATAACAATCAGATTGTAATTGATCTTGAGAACAAAATGAAGCACATATCCGATGGAATTATGTGGAATTATGGTGAGATAAGGGGAGGCACACCTGCAATTAAATTTAAGAATAATTATATTGCATTTATGCATTCTAGTTTAGAAATAAGTAATTTCAAATTAGATCAAAAGTATTATTATCCTTTAAAATATTTTCTAGGGGTATATCAATTTTCACAATACCCACCATACAAAATATTAAATTATTCAAAAAATCCAATTTTAGAAGGTTCTTTTTCTGGAAATACTACTGTTGGATCTCCGGCTGTTATTTTTCCATGTGGAATTATCTATGATCAACAAAAGGAAAATTTTATAATAACATTTGGAGTAAATGATTGTGCAAGTGGATGGGTGAAAATTCCTATAAAAGATATTGATCATTATTTAAATTCAAAACTTTAAAAAAATTACTCACTATATTCTTCTAAAAATAAAAATTTGAAAATATTAAGTTCATACTTAAAAGCAGTGCAAATGGAAATAGAAGTTGCAAGTTCATATATAACTGCGCTTAAATTTCCAGAAAATTATAGAAATATCCCATCTTTCCTTACTTTTACTCATAATTATATTAGGTTATTGAATTTTCTTTCTAAAATCTCAATAATTCTTATTTTATTTTGGATTTTTTTCATCAATTTTCTGATAGCTTTTTCACAATTGATATTTTTTCTAATCAAAGTATCATTTTACAAAAGAAAAAAAATTTCAGGTGAAGTTTATTTAGATTTATCTGATTCAAAATATTTACATTCAATTACGACTATAAAGCCTGATTCAGCCATTTATTTTGATAAAGTAAAAAAAACACAATTACCACTTGATATAAAATTATATAATTATTTTTCAATAATAAAATTTCGTAGCATAGTAAAGGCATTTTTATTTTCAATATTTATTCCTTATTATTTTATATATAAAAAAAGTATAAAAACCGTTTTATATACATACTCATCTTTTCAGTGGTTTTTATTGTACATTACTTTGAAGGAAAATAAAATTAGCCGTCTTTGGATTTCAAATCACTATGATAGATATGTTAAATTAGTTGATAGCTTAGATCTTAAATACAACATAATTCAGCATGGACAGCTTTTTTTTCAAAATGAACAAAATTCACAAATAATATTTCCAAATTTTTCTGAAGGATTAAATAATTGTTCAAAAATTTATATGTTTGAAGATGATTCAAGATTTTATTTTAATAAATACATATCTAGTAATTATGAAATTCAATTTATAAAGTCACCATTAACAATAAAAAATTATACTGAGATTAATAAAAATTATCCTACACTATTAATTATTGGAATTGGGCCATATGTGAACCTACATTATGAAATCATTAATAATATATATATAAACTATTGTAATAAAATTAATATTGTTTACAGATTTCATCCTACACAAGCAAAGCTTAAATTTGATAC
>JACCDH010742899.1_pt1 | contig 16475 bp, 14 predicted proteins | sample 7442481 | NCBI WGS metagenome assembly JACCDH01 (sample SAMN15323433, study PRJNA562643) | freshwater metagenome | isolation source: river surface water | place: USA:Blue River Watershed | collected 2017-08-15
ACACATTGCGCATGCGGGCCGATTCCGTAGCTCCCCCCGCCATCATCACATAATCCTTCATCGACAACTGCCTGTCAAACATGATTACATTCGGGTTATATACCTCCCCTATAATTCGTACCGTTGACTCAATGGTAGGAATAATAAAGCGATCACCCGGCTGCAAATAAAACGACTTGGCCGTAGACTCAAATTTTCGGTTACCGCCGCCAATCACAATGGTGTCAAATTCAAAACTGTCTCTCACCAACTCCTCCACCCTTCGCTGACTCAACGTATCTTCCTGATACAACTCATTCAACACCTTGGCCTTCAAACGCTCCGTTACCTTTGCCGACAACTGCATCCTGCGCTGACGAATGATCAAACTGCCCTCTACACTGCCATACACTGTACTGCCACCTGCCTGGGTGTAAATATCAGACAACGTTTGCTGACGCGATGACATAGGATACACCCCCGGCACCTTGAATTCCCCCTCACAACTTACATATACCTGATCTCTGTAATACGGATTGCGACTTACCGTTACCACATCTCCGGGTTGCAAAGTGTAATTTTCCAATTCCGCATCATTCCAAAAATCTCTGCGGGCACTAAGAATACTCACCGTTGCCAACTGACTCTCATCTTCCACTTTCCGAGATACAATGACCTTGCTCGTCAACGCTTCTTGCTCAAACCCGCCCGCCAAAAACAACACCTTGGCCACCGTTAGCCCCAGGCCATAATCAAAGCCCCCTTGGCGATTTACATCTCCAAATACAAAAACCTGGTCTTTCCGGTTCATCTCCAAACTGTCGCCCACAATGATGATGTCATTTTCCATCAACGGAACCGTCAACCCGCCACCCAATACCTGATTCAATGGATAACCCACATATTCACGCTGCCCGTTCCGCGGATCACGGTATAACAACACATACGACTTCACCGCATTGGGCTTGATCCCACCCGCGTTCTCCAAAGCCTGTTTCAAATCTATACCCGCCGCCATGGAATAATAGCCCGGACGTTCCACTGCTCCATCTATTTTGATGCGATTCTTAAACCGCTCCGCAATGGATGATACCGTAACAATCTCAGACCCCTGCAACTCAAATGCCGCCAACTCACCCAACCGAACAGAAAATACCTCTTTTTCCGTAGCGCCATAACGCAAAACTTCCACCACATCCTTATACGCAATCTCCGTAAAGCCCCCAGCATACCCAATGGCATCCATCAACTGCTCCTTCGGCAACAATTCAAAGACCGCCGGCGTTTTTACCTCCCCCCGCAAACGTACCCTGCGCTCATAATACGGAATAAATACAATATCATTGTCCTGTAAGGTAATGTCTGAACTGCGCAAACCTTTCGACAAAAACTCATACAAATCCACCGTGCGTATGGTCTTGCCATTGCGGATGATTTGGATGTTGCGATAACTGCGATTCAAACCCGGTCCGCCAGCCGCAAACAACGCATGAAACGCCGTTCCCAACGAAGGCAAGTAATACGCCCCCGATTGCTTGGCACCCCATACCATTACCTGGATGGTTCTAAATTCGGTGATTTGAATTTTTAAATGACTCTCACCGGTTCCTAACGATGCAAACCCAAATTTTTTCAATTGCTGTGCCAATGCCCGCTCCGCTTCGTAAATGGTTAACCCACTCAACGTGATTTTTCCACCATACGGAATCACCACCGTGCCGTTGCTGGCAATGACCACATTCATGGATTGCTCCTGCAAGCCATACACTTTGATTGAGAGACGGTCGTTCGGACCCAAAATATACCCTGCCGTGGGTGCCAAGTTCATGCTGGGCGCAAACCCCAAGGCATTGTTTTCAAAGAGCTCTTGTCCGTAAATGGCCACTGTACTTTGGAGCACATTCTCGGTCACCTGTTTTTTGTTCGGTTGTAGGGTATCCGCCGTTTTGTTATCCTCACCCACCAGGGCAGTTGCCCTTTTATAGTCATCTACATTCACACCACGGGCCCTGGCCATGGCCTCCAAATCAGCGTCGTTGAAGCCTTGCTTTCTCGCGGCCCTCAGCACTTCTTCTCGCTGGGCGTTTGTAAGGTCTTTGACATTGACGTTGCTGAGGTCTTTTCCCAACCAACCTTGGGCTTTGAGGCTTGAAAGCCCCATAAGCAAACAACAGAGTATGAATTTCAAATTACGTGTCACAATGAATCAAAAGTACAACAAATCCTCAGACCTACGAGAATTTCAACACCACCTTCAAACTCTTCCACAGAATTTGAATATCCATCCATAGGCTGGCCGTTTTGATGTATTCAAGGTCATGCACCAACTTCTCTTGGTGGTCATCGATGGTGGCATTGGGGTTGTACACCTGCGCCAATCCTGTAATACCGGGTTTGATGGCGTGGCGGGCATCATAGGCCGGAAACTTCTCTTTGCAGTGCTCCACAAATTCCAACTGCTCTGGTCTAGGGCCCACCCAACTCATTTCGCCCTTGATGATATTCCAAATTTGGGGGAGCAGAAATTAATTAGTGAATTGATCTCGGCACTTTGATTAGGTACTAAATTAAACCATGAAAAACAATCACTTCAGTGAGATACACCGGCTTTGCCAAGAACCAACCAAACAGTCCGTAGAATGATATAAAATTCTAATCCTATGGATTTATTGCTTTGGAAATATCTCTCACAGGCAACCTTCTTTGTTAATGTAACAAAGTCTCGACCATTGATTTGGGCTAACCCGGTAATGCCAGCCTTCGATCGAATGTTATTTTTGCATCTAAGGTTAATAAGATCTATTTCATTCGGCATAATTGGTCTCGGACCAATGAATTTCATATCACCACGTATAATATTAACGACATTGAGAAGCTCATCCAAACTGTATAATCGCATAAATTTTGTCCATTTCGTCATGTAACATTGTGGGTTTTGTAGCATTGAAGTAGGAATTATTGGCGCTGATTTTTTCATCGACCTGAATTTGTACAAGACAAACTCTGAACTACCATCAACAGTTCTTATTTGTTTGAAAATCGGATTGCATTTCAAATCCAAAATCGTGATAATTCCGATAGCCATCAAGATCGGCAATAACACAAAAAATAAAAATACGGCAACCAGCCTGTCCATTCACTGCAAAAATACGAAAGTCATATCTCTTTTCACGAACAGCTACTCGAAATAAGATGAATTCGACCATTTTCTTAGTGTAGATCATGTTAAGTCAACTAAACATCTTAAAAAAATAGAGAATAGAGTACTTTTTGCTTTGGATAAATATTATTTCGTAGTATAAGATTAAATTCAATAGACACGATAAAATAGTCTTGCATTTATCCATTACTGAATAAAACTTGAATAAATTTCAATATGTTTTTGAACTACATTATTTACATTAAATTCATTCAGTGCTTTTAATCTTGAATTATGACCCATTTTCCTGATTAGGTCATGATTTTGTATCAATAACTCTAAAGCATGTGCTAACTCTGCCACACTATAAACAGGTACTTTGAAACCATTAATTCCTTCATCAACAGTTTCCTCACAACCAATTGCATCAGTTGTAACTATTGCTCTTCCTACAGCACATGCTTCAAGTAAAGATTTAGGCATTCCTTCTCTGTATGAAGGCAAAATAACAATATGACAATTTTTGTATACTTCAAACATTTCCCTTTGAAAACCTATCCATTTCACATAGTTGCCATCAGACCACTCATTAAGATAATCAGCACTGACGCCAGCCTTGTTGCCTTCATCTACTAATCCAGCCAACACGAACTGCACACGATTGAAGAACCTATCCTTTAAAATATTTGATGCCTCCCTGAGTTCTCGAACACCTTTATCCCACAACATCCGACTCGGGAAAAGAACTATTATCCGACTAAAATCTGGAAAAGAGCATTCATGAAATTTATTAAGATCTACACCAGAACCTTTTATGATATGTATCAGTTGGTTTTGTTTTAACAGCCCAAATGATTTCAATTCTTTTAAATCATTAATATTTTGGAAAATAAAAACAGCACTTCTATTTCGAAAACCAAAATTCATCAAGCACAAAATTACTTTCCGAACAAAACTTTCTCTTCCATTGGTGAAATTAAACCCCAAACCACTTATTGCATTTACAACACCTTTAATTTTTAGTAAATTGGCTATAATTGAACCATACAATACTGGCTTAAGTGTGATATGATGAACTACGTTTGGTCTTATTTTTTTATATATTTTAAATAATTCCAGAAAAGTAAAAAACTCCGTTATAGGATTAGTCCCGGAGCGAGATAGCGCTAACTCAAAAAATTCGATGCCTTTTTCTCGAATTTCATCTGCACGACCTGTGTCAGAGGCTGCGACGAAAACCTCGTACCCCCTTTTTATAGCTTCTTCTGCCAATACTAATCGGTGAGAAATAAAAAACCAATCAACATTGGTAACGAATAATATTTTTTTTCTCACGATAACTATTTATAAATACAATTGTACCACTTCTGAAAACAGAAAAAAGTCCAAACTTTAAAAGTATTATCAACTTTACCATTTAAATGTTTATAAACCATATCCGCAACGGCATCGTAAGTAAAAATATTCTGTTTTTCGATAAATGATTTATCAATATAGGAAATCAATTCTGCACGCAACTCTGAACGCAACCAATCTCCAACCGGGACCCCAAAACCTCTTTTCGATTTGTTCAAAAAACCTCGCGGGAAAAATTCTTTAAACGCCTCCTTCAAAATATATTTTTTGTCCCACCCATTTATCAAATATGAGTCCGGCAATTGATTTGTAAAATTCCATAATTCCTTATTTAGAAATGGAGCCCTGCACTCTAATGAAGTCAACATACTTGTACGATCAACTTTTGTAAGCATATCACCCTCCAAACTTAACAACTTGTCTATAGATCGAAAATATTTAATATCATTGGTATTCGAATCAAATTTTCTCTTGTAAAAATCTAAACTACCAGGAATATGATTAGGATATTTTAAAAACAAATTCAAATCTCTATCTTTAAAAGCCATTGAAATAATATCGTAATAAAAAGTATCACTATAACTTATTGCTTCAAAAAACTTCTTAGATTTAAACCTAAGTCCTCGGCGATCTTCCTTAGTATCGAACAATCTTATCATTACCGAATTCAATTTTTCATGGATCAATTCAGGAATAAATCTCGTATATATTTGATTCAGTTTTCCAATATAATATTTATTATATCCACCAAAAACCTCATCACCACCATCACCCGTCAGTGCAACTTTAACATAATCTCTAGTTTTCTCAGAAACTATATAATTTGCTAGTGCCGAAGAATCAGCGAAGGGCTCATCAAAATTCAATATTATTCTGTTCAAATCCTCAGATAAGCATTTTTCTTCAATTATAAATTGATGATGATTACTATTAATTAACTTGGCTACTAACTTAGATTTATCAGTTTCATCAAATGATTTTTTTTCAAAACCAATTGAAAAGGTATTAACTTTTTTCGATTGCTGCTGAGCTAGACATAATGAAACAATAGACGAATCAACACCACCCGACAGAAAAGCACCAATAGGCACATCAGAAATTGACCTCGATGCTACGCTCTCTCTGACTAATTCCCTGGTAATAGCAACCGCCTGCTTTCGCGAACCAATTGAAATCTCTCTATTAAATACAGGAATTTCATTAGTTAAAAAAGAACAATCTACACAATTAATCTCCAAATAATGATTAGCTTCTAATTTTCTAATTCCTTCATAAATAGTGAAAGGTGCGGGTATATATGTTAATTGAAAATACAATGACAAGCTCACCCTATTTATTCTTGGTTGATAATTCAGAGTACTAATTAACGACTTCAATTCAGAAGCCCAAACAAAACCTGTATGCGTATACCAATAGTATAACGGCTTTTCTCCAAAAAAATCTCTGGCTATGTAAACCTTATTTAACGTCCTATCAAAAATACTAAATGCAAACATTCCATCTAACTTCCCAAAAGATCCTGGACCCTCCGCCTCATACATGCGTAAAACAACCTCAGTATCCGATTCAGTAGTAAAATGATATCCCTTCTCGATTAATTCATTTTTTAAAATCTTGTAATTATAAATTTCACCATTTAATACAATTACTTTTGATTTATCTTCTGAAAAAATTGGTTGATTACCATTATCCACATCAATAATGGAAAGACGGCGCATACCCATAGAAATATTATAGTTTTCAATGTTTTCAGCAAAGGATCCTGTTGAATCGGGACCTCTATGATATATTAAACTATTCATTAAATCGAGTTGACCCGAGATGTCCTTTGATAAATCCGTATTTACAAAACCATTTATACCACACATAAAACATTATTAATTATCGATCACCAAAAACCTATAAAATATTTATAAATCTATCCTATCGTAGCGTGTGTCACTCGTTATTTTAACTCTAAAATACTCCAAAGAGAATATCACAATTAAAATAATAAAATAATAGAACCTACAAAAAATGGACAAAACAAATAAATCCGATTTGACTAAATTAGCCTTAAGTCTTGACAAAGTATTATTTAAAGCAAATTTTTCTACATGAGCTAAATGCCTGGATGAAAGCGCAAATTTATCAACATCACTTGATAAACAATAAGAATTTAGCAAATCCACAATACTAATTCTAGGCATCATAGGTATATATTCTCCTACATTAAAATCATCTTGATCACAAAACCACCCGTAACAGTAATCACCCTTCTCCCCAGTTATTGCAACAATAGAAGGTACGCCACAAGAGGAAGATTCCAATAAAGTAGTACCCATTCCAACATAAACAGAACATTCACGGTAATAATTCACTAAATCTTCATATTTTACACTTGGTATCAGTTTGATATTAGACGCCTCACTCGTTGATAATAAATCAACAATTTGTTGCCTCTGAGGACCGGACCCAATTACCAATAATTCAACATTAGGATTCTTAATTGCGTAGTTCACCAACTGTATAATATAGCCAATTTTAAAATCAACCAATCGGGCTACAGTTAAAATTCTCATCCCACTTAAGGGAGCCCTAAAACCACCTTCACTCAATAAATCAACAACTAGATTTAAATAAATAGGTGAAATTCTATCAATTGAATTCAAATTATGGATTTTAAAACATGCACTATTCATAAACCAAATATTATTTCTTCCAAAACGGTGAATTATGGAACGATATTTAACTGAAAAGTAGTCATCTTGCGAAAATTCATTTGGATGATAAACAACAAATACAATTTTGATTTTTCTACTCTTCCATTTAAAAAAAAATAAAATACTTAAGAAATAACAAAACAACAGCCCTCTTGCACTGTTTATAAAAATATTTAAATTACCTTCGTAGCAACGAAAATATCGTATTAATTGTAAAGGTGTAAATATAGCTACCTTCAAATTCTTATATGAATATAAATTAACCCTACGAATAACACATACGGTAGATTCCTCTAAAGAATTAGAAATCGCAAGAATATTTGTTGAAATACCACCTATTCCTAATTCATCTAAAATAAAAACACTCTTTTCTCCCGCCATAAAAAAATTAAAAATGCTTCTCACTTCTCGATTGAAAAAAATAATTTTTTCGATCGGCTCTCGCCTGTAAAAAGGCCAATATTAACAACCCATACTGAGGTAAATGATGCCGTATTGCTGTACCCCAGTTGTATGTAAACATAGACCAAAAATATTCAATGAACATGTATAATATAAAAAAGGAAGAAATATTATTTTGAAAATGAAATAAATACCTGAAAACTATAGCGATTATCAGTAGGGTTCTAATTGTATTTTCCATTATACTGACAAAGTCAATAATCAATAATCCTCGCCAAGGAAAAGGTTCTAGAAAGAACTGAACCAACCTATATAATGGGTTGAAAGAATCATTTATATCCACATAAAATGCCCTTGAATCAGAGCTCGAAAATGCACCAACAGCATCCAATTCTATTACTGAACTAACCATAGGTATAACAGGTAAAAAATAAAAAAGGAAAAACATAAATGGCAACCACAATTTCCGCAACCAACTAAAACCCGCTTTAGCATTATAAATATTGTAAATGTAAATAAATAAATAACCAATAGGAACAACAACAAAAGCAACATGTAATAAAAAAAGCACTAAGAAAGAAAATAATAACAATGAAAAATAAATAAATCTTAGTGATGACCTAGTTATCTTTAAAAACGAAAAAAAAGAAATATTAACAAATAGTAACTGGTAGGGCTCCCTCAAAAACGATGAGTTTATCATCAAACTCGACGGCAAAAAGCAATAGATTAAAAAGATTTTAAAAACATCATTATTTTTATTAATAGATAAAAGACGAATTGATAAATGCAAAATGTAAAAAGACAACGACCATGCTAATAAACAGAATAGCTGTCCAATTAGCATAGATTCACCAAAAACTTTGAATATTGCCCAATTCCAAATAACAAAAATATTAGAATCTGTTTCAAACAAATTTAAATTCTTCCATTCGAATTTTACCGCCCGCTCAAAAAAACCAACGGCATCTTTATCCATTCCAATTAAAACAGTTTGCGTTGAAGCGAAAATGATGAATAACCTAATCGCCAAACTCAACACCAAGAAATTTAAAAATGTTTTATTCATTTCTTAACAATATGGTACGCACAACCATTTTCAAGAGTTATTGAATTAACCTAAATAAGATAAGTTCACAAATATTATTCAATATATAAAAAACCAGATTAATTACAGATTGAATCGACACATAGCTAATCAGTAAAAATATAACTAAAACGCCAATTTTGGGCTTAATTATATCAATTATTCCTATTCAATGTGAAATTGAAAAAATCATTCCTGTCAAATACTCTATTATCAGAGAAATAAAAAATTAGAGTCAATAAAAAATTCAGAATATTAGATAAAATATAAAACACACCCAAATCACTGGTATCAGAGAACTTAAAAGCAAATAGTGGAATCAATGTCGTCAAATTAAACAGCATTGCCATAATAAAATATTTACCCATCTTCCCTCGCGTGTATGTCAATACCATCAAAACACCTGTGAGAATTTTAAAAATATCACCAAAAACTAATAATCCATAAAATCTCTCAATACCAATAAACTTATCAGTATAAAATAATTTCAAAATTTCAATTCTAAATATATATATAATAATTGCGATTATTAACAACAAAAAGAAACCATAAATTAAAATCTTTCCTGTGACTTTTTTCAAAGTACCATTTGTCCTTATGATACTTATGTCCCCCAATGAATTCATCGTAAAAATAGAAATGACTATTGTCGCAAAGTAATTTGACAAAGTAAAAGCAGACTCGATAAGACCAGCTGTATTTACCGAATAATAATCAACGAATCTTTTCCTTAAAATAAATTGTAAAACATTGCCAATTAAATATGTTGAAAACATTACTCCCACTGAAAATACCGAAAAGAAAGTTTCTGATTTCAAGATATATTTCGACTCTAATTCGAGTAATTTGTTGGCAGTATATACACTATATAATGCGCCAATATTTAGGAATAAAGTAATACTGGATGATATTAACAAAAGATAAATAACCAATTCATTTGTTTCTATATTGTCTCTTTTTATTAAAACAAGAAAAATAGATGATGCCACAAAACCAATTATTTGGTTTTTATATGCAGTACTTAAACCATTTATCCCATTGAATATTGAGAACAATATTAGATTCAGAGCGAAAATTAAAGACGATAAAAGAAATAGAATTCGATTTGTTGGATTATTTAAGACAACGGGCTTATATGAATGATTTAAAAATAAAAATATTAGAACAGGCAATAAACCAATAAAAAGGATTTTCTTATAACTCTGTACAATCGAATAAATACTATCAATCCTAAAGCCACTTTTCTTTATTTGTATAGTCACTAGGTTTTCAGAATACATAGTAAAAAAAGCACTAAATATTTGTGTTAGTTGCCGTAGATTATTGAAAGACAATATTCCACTGGGGCCAAAATTCCATGAGACAATTTTTACTAAAATAATTTGAGATGCGTTTGTCAAAAGCCCCCAGAACACACTGATAGCTTTTGAAATCACGATTTTTTTTACTGTAGTTTTAATTTCAACTATTGACTTAAATGTCCCCATAGAATAAATCAATAAACAATATTATATAGGCTACAATACAAACAATTAATTGTCTTGTAAATAGATCGCAACACAATGTTATCAGTTAAAAAATTTAAAGAAACACAAAATATTCATTTAATATTTAATATTTAATATTTTATGTTTCAATATTAAATAAATATTTTGTACTTAGCACAAATGAAATTTAACAAAAAATCATTAACAAAAATAGATGTCAATAATTATTCACTACTTTTATCACATGTGCTATTTCCGACTCTTCTAATACATGACTTAAGGGCAAACTAATTATTGTACTGTGTATAATTTCCGCTATAGAGTAAATCTTGTTATTCCACTCAGCAAATGCTTCTTGCTTGTGAGGAGGGATAGGATAATGTATTACGGTCTGTATTCCATTTCGACCCAAATAATCTTGGAGAGCCTCCCTTTCGGTTGTTCGAATTACAAATAAATGCCAAACATGTGAATTGTCATCTGGGTCTTTTGGTAATATAATCTTTGTATTTTTAATTTCTGAACAGTATCTCTTTGCGACGGCTCTTCTTTGTGCTGTTTCTTGATCTAAATATTTGAGTTTTACATTTAAAAATGCCGCTTGCAATTCATCTAACCTACTATTAATTCCCTTGTACTTATTTTGATACTTAATATGTGATCCATAATTTAACAAAGCACGCAAACATGTTGCCAGACTATCGTCATTTGTAGTTACTATACCACCATCTCCTAAAGCACCCAAATTTTTACCTGGGTAAAAACTAAATCCTGCAGCATCACCCCAATTTCCTGCTTTTCTATCGGACAATGTTGCACCATGAGCTTGTGCACAATCTTCAATTATCTTCAAATTATATTTCTTTGCAATTGCAATAATTGGATACATATCACATAGTTGACCATAAAGATGAACAGGCAATATTGCTTTTGTTTTCTTGGTAATCAGGGCTTCAATCAAGTAGGGATTAATATTCAATGTATTAATATCAGGTTCTACTAAAATCGGGGTCAAATTATTGGAAGTAATTGCCAATATACTTGCAATGTAAGTGTTAGACGGAACAAGAATCTCATCTCCATCTTGCATTATACCCAATTCTTTATAAGCTCTAATAATTAAACTCAACGCATCCAAGCCATTAGCAACACCGATGGCATGTTTAACACCGCAATATTCGGCAAACCCCTGTTCAAACAATCGCAAATGATGCCCCTGAATATACCAACCCGAATCTAAAACGTCAATAAAAGCCGCAGTAAGTTCTTCTGTGTGAAGTTGATTTATCTTCTGTAAATCTAAAAACTTAATCATATTTTTACAAGTTCGTTATCAATAAATTTATAACTATCGTCACCATTTGTTAAATTCAAATCTAGCAATATTCCATCTCTAGTCACAAATCCTTTTAACATTGCCGGATTGCCGTAATGGACTTCATAAGGACTTATTGATTTTGTGATTACACTCCCTGCCCCAACAAGAGAATATTTACCAATAGTGATACCAGCCAAAATTGTTGAATTAGCACCTATTGATGCTCCCTCTTCAACGCGTGTTTTTAAAAAATGTTCAGGGTATTTCTTTGATCTCGGAATTTTATCATTCGTAAAAGTGACATTGGGCCCGATAAATACATTATTCTCAACAACTATTCCATCCCACAACTGCACGCCTGGCTTAATCGTAACATTTGAACCGACTTTAACATCATTCTCTATAAATACGTGACAATTGATATTGCAATTTTCACCAATTATTGCTCCTTTCAATATTACACAATACTGCCATATTGTTGTACCTCCTCCAATTTGGTCTGTCTGGACGTCTGCTTCAGCATGTATTAACACTTCACTCATTTCGATAATTTAAATAATAGTCATAATCTCTAATGTAATCCTGCTCATTATATTCATGAGAAGCTAAAACCAAGCAAATAGATCCAGAAGAAAAATTATCTTCTGAAGCCCATATACCAGGAGGTATATATAGTCCCATACTAGGTTGATTCAGAAAAACATTCCTCTTATATATACCATCATCTAAAAGCACATTGAAGCTACCACTCGCCGCAATTAATAACTGATGACATTCTTTGTGCGCATGTGCACCTCGGCTCCCTCCCCCAGCAATATCATATAAATAAAATATCCTTTTCACGGAGAATGGGAATATCTCATTTTCTATTATTGTCAAATTACCAGCACCTGACGAAATCTTGCCTAAATCCAAAATTGAACAACTAAAAATCGAGGGGTTATTTTCCATATTGCATCGATTTAAACTCATTAAAATCTCTTATATAATCAGTTTCGCTGTGTTTACTATCAGAAACAATCAGTGCCAATGAATTTGTCGAAAAATTCTCAATTCGCCTCCAGTGCATTTTGGGAACATACAAACCATAGTAAGAGCGATTTAATGAAAATTTCGACTCTGCCGTTCCGTCGTGTAATACGACATCAAAACTTCCTGCAAGTGCAACGATAAATTCTTGTTGCTCTTTAAATGCATGACTTCCTCTAACTTCTCCACCAGGGACATCGTACAACCAATACGTACGCTCAATCTGGAAGGGTAGTTGATTAGGAAATTCAAAAAAAGACAAGTTTCCTCGTTTATCAATAATTTTAGGAAGTTCTAATAATTTTGGGTTTGAATTTTTCATAATCAATGGGAAAAATGATGATAGCAGTTTGTAAACAATGTTAATTGCAGGATTAATAAGACTAAAAAGATTGAATTTTAATTTTTACAAAAATTAATCTCCAACTAATTTTAATCCATTTACCATGTACTTTTATCTAATATTATCAACTGTAGAATGACTACACATCAAGTATTTTGACCTTTTCCAAGAAATCTTACAGTGACCCATCAGAAAGATCCTTGAACAAACCTTTTATATCGTAAAAAACACTGTGAGATTTTCGGAAACTTGAAATTTCCAAGTCGACAAAAGCCCGATGAGCGACTCCTAAGATCACCGCATCAAATTTCTCTATTGGCGATTTTTTTGATGTTTCCAAATCGAATTCTCTCATAACTTCTTTTGGATCAGCCCAAGGATCAAAAATTGTTACATTAATACCAAACTCCTGCAAATATTTGACTAAATCTACAATTTTCGTATTACGGACATCCGGACAGTTTTCCTTAAATGTAATACCCAACAACAACAATGAAGATCCATTTACTACTATATCCTTAGCAATCATTAGCTTTACAACTTGGAAAGCAACATATTGACTCATGCTGTCATTTAATCTACGACCTGCTAAAATAATTTCGGGATGATATCCTAACTCTTGTGCTTTTTGAGCCAAATAAAACGGATCAACACCAATACAATGGCCACCAACCAAACCTGGTTTGAAAGGCAAGAAATTCCACTTGGTACCAGCTGCCTCCAGGACTGCACTTGTCTCTAGACCCATCAAATTAAATATTTTAGCCAATTCATTTACAAATGCTATGTTAATGTCACGCTGCGAATTCTCAATCACTTTTGCAGCTTCAGCTACCTTGATACTTTTAGCTAAAAAAGTCCCGGCTTTTATTACACTTTTGTAGAGATTATTTACTTTTTCAGCTACTTCAGGAGTAGAGCCGGAAGTCACTTTCAAAATCAGCTCTACCGTGTGCTCTTTGTCTCCTGGGTTAATTCTCTCCGGAGAATAACCAACAAAAAAATCTACATTAAATTTCAATCCGCTAACTCTTTCTAACACTGGAACACATTCTTCTTCTGTAGCTCCCGGATAAACAGTCGATTCATACACAACTATATCTCCTCTTTTCAATACCATTCCAACAGTTTCACTAGCCTTCAAAAGTGGAGTCAAATTCGGGCGATTATTTTTATCGATCGGTGTAGGAACTGTAATAATATAGTAATTAGACTCCCTGATATCATTGAATTGAATTGAGCAATATAGTCCTTTACTGTCAATATTGCTTTCTAATAATACAGCTTGTAAAAGTTCATCCTCTATTTCCAAAGTAGAATCATGTCCTTTTCGTAGTTCCTCAATTCTTTTATTATTTATATCAAACCCAACTACTTTATATTTAGTGGCAAATAAACGAGCGAGTGGCAATCCAACATAACCCAATCCAACAACAGCTATTTTAATCATAAAATCAACTCTAATTCTTTAAATTTTCAAAGTACCATGAAACAGCCTCTTTTATGCCCATTTTCACTGAAAATCTGGGGTTATAACCTAGTTTAGTTTTAGCCTTTTCAATACAAGCCAATGAATGAGGTATATCACCAACTCGACCAGGACCATGTATAACTTTGACGTCCGCTATCTTGGGATCAAGAAGTGATAAATTCTCTTTTAATAATTGCACTAACTCAACAAGGGTAATTCTCTGCCCATATGCAGTATTATAAACTGTATTAATAGCTTGAGGGTCCGTTGTATTCATTGCTAATTCATTCATTTGTATGACATTGTCTATATAAGTAAAATCTCTTGAGAATTCACCATCGCCATTTATAACCGGCGATTCGTATTTTATTAATTTTTTCACAAATAACGGTATCACTGCAGCATATGAACCATTGGGGTCCTGCCTCCGCCCAAACACATTAAAATAACGCAAACCAATAGTTTCTATTCCATAAGTTTTACTAAATATTTCGGCATACAATTCATTCACATATTTTGTAATTGCATAAGGAGAAAGTGGTTTACCAATACATTCCTCGACTTTTGGCAAATTCACAGAGTCACCGTACGTTGAAGAGCTAGCTGCATAAATAAACCGTCTCACATTAGCATCACGCGCAGCAACTAACATATTTAAAAAACCTGTAATATTTACTTGATTTGTAGTTATTGGATCAAAAATAGACCGAGGTACAGACCCAAGAGCAGCTTGGTGCAAAACGAAATCTACGCCTTGTACGGCATTAACACAATCGTTCAAGTTTCTGATATCACCCACGATTAATGTATAATTTGGATTAAGAAGAAAACCATCAATATTACTACGATGGCCTGTGGCAAAATTATCAAGACAAACCACCGAGTAATTCTTACCCAAAAAATACTCTGTGAGATTAGAACCAATAAAACCAGCTCCTCCCGTAATAAGAATTTTCATTTTGCTAATAATAATAGATATCTGGAATAAACGAGGGATAAATAAACTGGCCATTCCTATTGTTTAGATATCTGATATATCCAGAATTTTTTGGTACAATTTTACTATGATCAAGGTATTCCTGCAATGAAATCGTTTTCATCAACTTACTGTTGGTTTTCATTAAATTCCATTTCCCGTTGTAATAATATTCAAATACGTTGTGTGACATTAAATTTTTGTCAAGCAAATTAAAAATTGTAACATCTTCCCCAGTAGGTGAATAATAAATATAAACTGGCCTAATTGGAATGCCGTTGTAAATAAATATTTTTTGCAAAATTAAGGATCTGTCATAGCAAAAACCTTCACCTTTATCAACTACTCGTGCTATTGAAAGCGGAACAGTTAAATTTTTTTTATGAACAATATCATTAACGACAATTTTGGAAATACGAAAAATATCAGATTCATCTCGAATATCTATGTTTTTAAAATGTTTTTTCAACAACATTAGTTCATAGTTGGTAGGTTTAATTTGATTTCTATTCCAAATAATAATTAAAAACAAAAACAGGGAAACAGTAACAATTGTTACTAAAAATATTTTTACAAATTTAAAATACATTTTAATGTTTGAATGTCTTTAAAACCATGTTAATAGATGACATTATATTTATAAATATACATACACAATTAATCCATTTTTAATAAACAACAACTAAGTTATTCAAAATAATTAATTACGCATCGAATTCCACCATCGATGAAATAACAAATAAATAGCCGTTATTAAGGCGAATATTAAAGTGCCAGTCGTAAATGAAATTAATTTGGATTTTTTCTCTTTCTCCAACGGAAACCGGGGCTGATCAATCAATTGAATCAAAGGTTGTTCTTTGGCCATCAGAGCGCGGCTCAATTCCAAGTTCTTCAACAATTCCCCATACATGGTTGAAAGTACCTGAATTTCTAGCTGCTTCTTGGCCTGGGGCACCTTTGCCACCCCACGCACCAAAAATTGGTTGCCATCCACTTCCGAAGCCACCCCATACATGGCGCGACCCAAGGCCTGCTTAACGCTGTCTACCTTGTGCTCCATCATCGTCACATTCTTGCGCATCTGCCGGGTTTTGGTCTCCACATAAAATTCGGTTACATTCTGTGTTAACACCTGGGTAAAATACTTGGCAAACCACTCATCCTTCCCTTTAAAAGTCACCGA
>JACCDH010261845.1_pt1 | contig 16466 bp, 19 predicted proteins | sample 7442481 | NCBI WGS metagenome assembly JACCDH01 (sample SAMN15323433, study PRJNA562643) | freshwater metagenome | isolation source: river surface water | place: USA:Blue River Watershed | collected 2017-08-15
ATTACCCGCCCGAGGGGCGGGCCGTGCAGTACGAAACCACGGTGGCGGCGCAGCGTGCGGGCAACATCCACCTGAAAGACGGCACCAGCGAGGCCGACTTTGTGCGCATGCGCACCGCCCGGGATGCCACCTTGGCCATGCCGGTTTTGATCCTGCCTGCGGTGCAGGTCAACATCCGTGCGGGCGAGATGCCCCCGGCCGAGACCAATGGCGTAGCCTATTTGAAGATACCCCTGAACGCCCTGTGAGCTGACTACAGTCCTGGCAAGCGCATGGCCCTTGTGGGAGGGGCAGGCTCCCCATCGGCGTCATATCTTCATTTGTGCATAAGCAAACAACAAATGATTGGTTTGAAATGGCCGCAAACCCCGCCAGAATGCGAAGCTCCCACATTTGAGCACCCGATCCAGGTCCAGGTCGAGCAAAACAAATGGTACCCAATTACAGAGACTTGTATGTCTGAGCTTTTGATGTCTGAGCGTTTCTTCCGTCGCGGTTTGCTGCGCTGTGTGGCTGTCGCTGGGGTGTGCGTGCCTTTTATTTTGTGGCCCGATTTGGCGCAGGCCACCACGCCCGCGTTCGAGGGCAAAAGTCTGGCCCAGGTGGCCAAAGCTTTGGGGGCCAAATCGGTTACAGCCAGCGCCGATGTGCGACTGAACACTCTGGACTATGCCGAAAATGGTGCGGCAGTGCCGATAGAGATGGCGGCGTCTTTGGCCGGTATTGAGCAGATTGTGTTGTTCGTTGAAAAAAATCCCACGCCTCTGGTCGCGGTATTCAAGCCCAAAGAAGCAGTGGACGCGGCCTTGACTGTGAACACCAAGATGGCCCACACCACCATGGTTTACGCCATGGTGATATTGAGCGATGGCCGTGCACTGTACTCAAAAAAAGAAGTCAACGTGGTCTTGGGTAGTTGTGGGACGATCTCAGACACTTCGGACAACCTGGACGTCAAACGATCCACTGAGCCGACCCGCATTCGCGCCCAAATTCAGGGTGAATCCGCTTTGGTTCGCATGCGAATGGCTCATGAGATGGAGTCCGGTCAGCGCAAGAATGCTGCTGGCAAGCTGGTGCCTGCATGGCACATCAACCAGGTCTCGGCTCAGCTCAATGGCAAATTGGTTATGACTGCCGATTGGGGCCCTGGTATCTCTCGCAACCCGTATTTGCAATTTAATTTAAAAAAAGTAAGGGCGGGTGACAAGCTCACAGTCACATGGCGCGATACCCAGGGTGCTGTGCGTGAAGATTACTTACTGCTTAATTGATTGCTCAATCTGCTTTTGGAGTTTCGCAAGTCTCCCCATTTACTTGGGTGACAATCTAATGGTTATTTGACGAAGGTAGGAGCGTGTTTATGGTCAAAGCGACCAAAAAATCTGCAGAAATGCAATCACTTGCTGCATCAGATGAGCAAATTGAAAAAGCTGCAGAGGTTTTTCGCGTGATGTCAGCTCCCATGCGTTTGCGAATCATCAGTTGTTTGTGCAGCGGTGAGAAAAATGTCGGTGAGCTGCTCAGCGCGATCAACACCACACAACCCAACATGTCACAGCATCTGAACATGCTTTACGCTGCAGGCGTCCTGGATAAGAGGCGAGATGGCGTTCAAATTTACTACCGAATTGTGAACAACAACATCGTCAACATTTGCCGGGCAGTTTGCAAGCAAGCAGAAATTGAAAGTTGAATGTCAGTTTCGAGTGGGGTTTTCACGGGCGTGCCTGTACTTTTTTAGCGGCTAATATTCATACATCAGGAGAAACAAATGAAACGCTGGTTGTTAATGATCTCTAGTCTGTTGGCTTGCTCTATGGCTTTCGCGCAAATCAAGGTGGTTTACCACTTGAGTGAAGGTATCCCACAAGCATCACGGGCGATTGGTAACATCCGAAATCACATGGCTGCTGATCCAACCGCCAAGATTGTTGTGGTGACACACGGGCTAGGCATCGATTTTTTGTTAGAAGGTGCCACCAATCAGATGGACCAGCCCTTCTCTGGAAGCGTCAGTGATCTCGTCTCTAAAGGCGTCGAATTCCGAGTCTGCAACAACACACTCGTAGCGCGCAAAATCTCAAAGGACAAACTGCTGATGGAGGCTGTCGTCGTGCCATCTGGGGTGGCTGAGGTGGCAAAACTCCAAGCCAACGAAAAGTTTGTATATCTGCGACCCTGACCCTGCTGACGTTTAACGGCAGTGCTTGAAAGATTTTTTCGAGGAAAACCCATGAAGATTCAACACGCTTTGACAGCGGCTGCATTGTTGGCCCTGTCTGGTCTGGCCCAAGCCGAGATCGACCCGCTGCATGTGCGCAGCATGGCTGCATCGTGCGCTGCCTGCCATGGCACCAATGGTCATGCTCAGCCGGGCATGATTGCTTTGGCCGGTGTGCCCAAAGAAATCACGATTCAGAAAATGTTGGACTACAAAGCCGGTCGCGTGCCTGCAGCCACCATCATGCACCAGCTCGCCAAGGGCTATTCCGACGAGCAGATTGCTACCATCGCTGGCTACTTTGCCGCCAAGAAGAAATAAGGGAGAACAGTCATGCAACGTCGTCATTTTTTGCAGACAGGCTCCGCTTTGGGAGCCATGGGGATGGTTTCGGGCTGTGCCACCATGGCTGGTGGCAGTGGCCCCAAGGTGGTCGTTATTGGTGGGGGGTACTCTGGTGCCACGGCCGCCAAATACCTGCGGATGTGGTCTGAGTACAAGATTCAGGTCACCTTGGTCGAGCCCAGCGATGCCTTTATCTCATGCCCCATGTCCAACTTGGTACTCGGTGGCAGCAAGACCATCAGCGACATCACCACCCCTTATGACAACCTGACCAAGCGCCATGGCGTCAAGATCATCAAGGACCGCGTCAACACCATTGATGCCGACAAGCGCATCGTCAGACTTGCTGGCGGTGCTGAACTGAGCTACGACCGCCTGATCGTCTCGCCCGGCGTGGACTTCATGTGGGAAACATTGCCCGGCATGAGCAAAGCCGGTGCCAAAGACAAGGTTATGCACGCCTGGAAGGCCGGCCCACAAACCGTTGCCCTGCGCAAGCAACTTGAAGCCATGCCCGACGGCGGTGTGTTCGCCATGTCCATCCCGCTGGCTCCCTACCGCTGCCCCCCCGGCCCTTACGAGCGGGCCTGCCAGGTGGCCGAGTACTTTAGCAAGGCCAAGCCCAAGAGCAAAGTGCTTGTTCTGGACGCCAACGACGACGTGACCTCCAAAGGCCCCCTGTTCAAAAAAGCCTGGGCCGAGCGCTACAAAGGCATCGTTGAGTACCGTGGCAAGCACCGCGTGACCGATGTGGATGCAGCAACCAATACCTTGAAGTTCGAGTTCAACGACGACATCAAGGCCAGCGTGCTCAACGTCATTCCCAACATGCGTGCTGGTGACATCGCCGTTAATGCAGGTCTGGCGACCGCCAACAAGCGCTGGTGCGAGGTGGATTTCCTCACCTTCGAATCCAAGGCTGCCAAAAACGTGCACGTCTTGGGTGACTCGATTCAGATCGCACCTGGCATGCCCAAGTCCGGCCACATGGCCAACCAGCACGGCAAGACCTGCGCTGCAGCAGTCATCGCTTTGCTGATGGGCAAAGAAGTCAATCCCATGCCCATCTACAACAACACCTGCTACAGCTTTGTTAGCAGCAAAGACGTGGTTCACGTGGCCAGCGTGCACCGCTACGACGCCGAGAAGAAAACTATGCTTACCGTGCCTGGCTCGGGCGGCGTGTCCAGCGCGGCCAATGAACTCGAAGGTGCCTATGCCTGGTCCTGGGCACAAAACATCTGGGCCGACACACTCGCCTGATGTACCCTGCGCGTGGCTGCTTGCCATGCTAAAAATGCCGCAGTCTTTGAGGCTCGCGGCTTTTTTTATGGCGTTCAAATAGCGCTTGCTTGCAACCTATTCAAGTCTGTCAGCCCATCATGCAGTGAACGCCCCAAGATAGGCACTCGCCCACCGAGCAACCCTCTGACAGCACCGTGCCTAAATCTATCAGCATCGCTCTGGTCAGTTCATAGGCTAGTTTGGTCTCGGTCTTGTAGAACTCGAACTTGAGGTCGTGCCTGACGCTGGTGGGGCCGATCCACGTGAGCTGTAGCCAATCATTCGTAGAGTACGCCGAACCGTCAGGCCAAAGACAAGCCCACCAATGTACCTGCTATGGCTAATAAATTTGACTCTCCCTGGTTTCGAGGAAGCTTGCGAGATTCACGGATTTATCCAATAATTCGTTGACTTCTTATATTTGAAATCCAATATTTGGCGATGCGTTAGCTCGTCAAGCAAAACTTGGTTTTTCACGGTCCGCAATTCATGGCTACTCATCCGACTTTGTTTCTTGCATCTTGTCTCCGCCGCCGTGACTGGTTTCTACAGATTGGGGTATCGCTTGCGGCCACACCCGTTTGGGCGCAATTGGCCCGTTTTGCTGCCACATTGCCCGCCGCCCAATCGCTACCGGACGAACTGGCCCGCGCCCTCAAAAACAACCAGCCCCTGATCGTCATGGTCAGCCTGGACGGCTGCGTGTTCTGCCACCAAGCTCGGCAAAGTCACCTCTCGCCCCTCCACCGCGCAGGCACTGCCATCGTGCAGGTGGACATGCGCAACAACCAACCTGTCCTCGACTTCGCGGGCAAGCTCACCACCCATGACGAATTGACCCGGCGTTGGAAAGTCTCGATCACGCCTACCTTGCTGTTCTTTGGGCACGGCGGTAGAGAAGTAGCCGAGCGCATGGAAGGTGCCTACTTGCCCGACTTTTACGGCCCTTACCTCGAAGAGCGTATGGCTCAAAGCCGTAAGGTCCTTTAAGGTCAACCGCGATTTCAGCGGGCGGCACGATGCGCATGCCAGATTCAAAAAATGATCCCCATCAAGATTGACTCGGCCTGGAAAGGCACCTCAGATTGCCGCAGTTGCGGTATTCGCGACATGGTGCTTTTTGCCGACCTGAATGAGCAGGACTTTGGCGAAATCCATACCCCCATCGACGACATGGTGTTCGCGGCCGACTCGGCGCTGTACACCGAAGGCCAGACGGCTTTGGGCGTGTTCACGCTGCGCAAAGGCATGGTCAAACTGGTGCGGGCCACCGCCGACGGCCGGGAACGCATCGTGCGCGTGCTGCGCCCGGGCGACGTGATTGGCCTTGAAGCCCTGGCCACCGCCCGCTACGACAGCGAAGCTATTGCTCTGGTCGAAGCCCACGTTTGCCGCATCCCTCTGTCGGTGCTGCACCACCTGTCAGCCAACTCGCCACGCCTGCACAAACGCCTGATGCAAAAGTGGCAACAAGCCCTGAAAGACGCCGATGACTGGCTGGCCGATTTGAACTTCGGCTCGGCCCGCCAACGCGTGGCCGCCCTGGCCCTGAAGATGCGCGACCCCGACCAACCCAGCATCACCTCGTTTTTTGCGCGCGACGACATGGGCGCCATGCTCGACATCAAGCTCGAAACCGTCAGCCGGGAAATCAGCGCCCTGGTGCGCGATGGTGCCCTGAAGCCTTGCGATAAACAGGGCAGACGCTACAAAATCACCAACGAGGTGTTGTTGCAGCGCCAGTGACTAAAGGCAAGGGTCTGCTTAAAACTCGTCTTTGACGCTGGTCAGTCCCAGGGCGTCCCAGTCCAGCATGCCGCCACGGTAGTAATAAATTTTGTTGGCCGGGAAGCCATCGCGGGTCATAGCTTTGATTGCCATGGGGCTTTGCGGGCAGACAGGGCCGTTGCAAAAGGCGTAGACTTTTTTGGCCGATTCGCAGTTCCATTGGCTGCCATTTTTCTTGCAACCCAATTCGTTCATGCGGGCCGCCACTTCGGTGTAGGGAATGCCGACCGAGCCGGGAATCGTGCCTTTGACGCGGTCGTTGGTGTCGCGCATGTCCAAAACGATGGCGTTGCGGTCACTCAGGGCTTCGAGGATTTCAATCTCGCCCACAGGGTGCACGCCGGGCACAGGTACCAAGGGCTGCAAGTTGCCACCGTTTTTGGCGCAAGCGGTCATGGTCCGGGTGATGGTGGTAGGGCCTTTGGCGGTCTGAATCACCACCGATTTTTGTGTATCGATGATGTTCAAAGGCGTGCCCACAGCGATGGTGGCGGCTTGGCCAAAGGCCAGACCCGATAGGCTGAGCCCCAAAATCCAGGCAACGATGTTTTTCATGTGTGGTCTCAGTTCGAAGTGCAAAAGGGTTTGGTGTCCAAGTTGCTCAGGATTCTAGAAATGGCCATGGCCAAACGATTGATGCAGATCAATTCAGGTGGGGCCTTTTTTCCGCACAGCGATTGCAACGTCAAACCGTGTACAGCCACGCAGTGTTTTCGAAGTGGGGGCCATCACATCAATCTCAAATGCAATGCAATGTCAGGTATGCAGTCAGCGACAATCCATCACTCATGGCTGATTTAAAAAGGACAATTTATGGCTTTTCAATGGTTCACATTTGGCCAGATACGACCCGAATATGCGGTGCCCGTGCTCAATGAGCGTGCGGTTCGTGCGGGCGCGGGTATTTTGTTTTTCTTTGCCATGGTGTCGTTCATGAATGCGTGGCTGACCGGCAACTTTGCACCTACACGCGTTTTTGCGCTGGTTTTCTTGTTTGACTTTGTGGTGCGCCTGTTCATAAATCCCGCCTATGCCCCGAGTTTGGTCATGGGCCAATGGCTGGTGCGACGTCAACAGCCCGAATGGACGGGGGCACCCCAAAAGCGCTTTGCCTGGGCCTTTGGTTTGGCGCTGGCGCTGACCATGTGGGCTCTGGTGGTGGTGAAGGGGGTTGTAGGTCCAGTCAATTTGCTGGTGTGCGGCGTGTGTTTGATGCTTCTTTTTTTCGAGAGTGCTTTTGGCATCTGTATCGGTTGCTGGGTTTACAACCGCTTCAATGTCGAGCAGACCCGTTTGTGCCCGGGTGGTGCTTGTGACTACGTGGCCCCGCCGACCGAGCGTTTGGGGTGGGGCCATGTCCTGCCCTTGGTACTAGTGGCGCTGCTTGTGGTGATGGCGGTGTCACACGAAAAGAGCCGACTTCTAATCTCAGAGGGGCCTCCGGGTATTACATCGGTTCAGCCTGCAGCGCAGGATCCTGCAGAAATGGAACGCTGCAAGGTGCCTGATTTCGCCAAAGCCATGGGCCACGAAGACAAATGGAAACTGCACAACAACTGCCGCTGAGAGGGGCTTGAGCGGGTGTTGTAATGGGGCTCGGCTCAGCGTCCAGTATGGCGCGAACCCCATTGGTCCATCAGCCTTTGGTCTTGGGCGCTTTCGTCTTCAACGCTGTCTTTGGGAAGTTGGCGCAAGCAGTCGGCCAGGGCTTGGGGGTCAGGTGGTGCGGTCGGGGTGGGTGCAGCCACCTCTTGGGGCGATTGGCCGTCCCATGCGAAGGGGTTGCGGAACACGGGCGGGTCGGGCTTGCAGTCGTCGCGTTAAATGGGTGGTCCGTCATTGGCAAAGGGCGAAAACGTGATCGTCTTGTCAAAGATCAGGAGTTTGCCCGTGGGGGTGGGCGGCAGCGGCGGCATGTTCTCAATGGCCTGGCGAGCCAGTTGTTCGGCTTTGGCCGATGTGGTCCACAACGTTTGCAGCTGCGTCAGGCTGCCGTCGGGTGCGATCTCGATGCGAAAGCGCACCACGCCTTGGTCGGAGCCTTCTGTGGCGGTGCCCATCATGCTGCGCACCTGCTGTCCCCAGCTGTAGCGGTAGCCTTCGCTGTTTTTGTTGGTGTAGTTGGCAGCGAAGGTCCATTCTTCGGCCGTAGGTGGCGGGGGCGCGGCCATACTGGCGCGGGGGCGATCGGGCGATGTTGCAGTGATGGACGTTGAAGGGGGTGTTACGGAGAACTCTGATGGCGATTTGGAGCGTTGCTGACGCGGTTGCGGAATCAATTCTAAAAAGACGATTTTTTCAAGCGCTGGGGGCACTTCGGTGGATCGTATGTATTTGATCTGGACATCACTGACAAGCAGCCACACCCCTGCGTGCAAGGACAGTGTGAAGAGCAGCGCTAAGAAATGTTGGTTTCTGAACATGGCTTCAAGGCTTGGTGTGGTTTCGCCCTCAGCATGGTTTTTTATGGATCTTGGCGATGCTCACGGTGTTCATCGGGGCTTGCGTGCCGTCAATCCCAGCAGCCCCGACATCCCTTTGTGGCCAGTCCCCTCGGTGATGTTGGCTTCGTAAGTGCGCAGGCCCAGAATATCCAAGTGTCCAAAAGTATCCAGCATCAGGGCTTCGTCATACAGGTGCGCCAATTTGCCGGGGCCACCCGTGTTGAAGTCCAGTTGACGAGGCGTGTAGTCTTGAATGATCAGGGTGCCACCGGGCCTAAGGCTGCTTAGCATGTGTGCAAACAAGGCGGCACGCTCCTCTGGGGGGGCGAATTGGAAAAAAATGCCCACCACGTTGTCGTAATGCGCAGGCCGCCAGTCAAACGACTGCCAGTCGCGGCACACAAAATTCACGGCTACTTGACGGTTTTGGGCTAAGGCGCTGGCTTTCCGGATGGCGTTCTCTGAAAAATCAAAGGCATCGACCTGCAGACCTTGCTGGGCTAGCCACACCCCGTTGCGGCCTTCGCCATCGGCCACGGCCAGCGCGTTACCTGGTGATAGGTGCACTGCTTGTGATTGCAAATAGGCGTTGGGCGATTCACCAAACACATAGTGTTCGGCGGCAAAGCGTTGGTTCCAGGTTTGTTGGGGGTTATTGAATGAGCTCACAGGTCAAATTTCTTAAGTGGGATTCAGAACGGTGTGATGGATCCAGTATATTTGTATGCGCTTATTTAAAAAGGATGCAGTGTTGATGTCTTCAATTCAAATTATCAAATGGATATCTTTGGGGTGTACGGCTCTCAGCCTGCTCGCTTGCAGTCCTGAGGGGGTATTGCCGAATGTGACACTGGAGCAAGCCCGCGCCGAGCACGAGGCGGGCCGAGTGCTGATGATCGATATCCGGGAGCCGCAAGAGCACGACACGGGCGTAGCGCAAGGTGTAGTTTTGCTGCCCATGAGCCAGGTGGCGCAGCGCGTGGCCGAAATTCCCAAGCGAGCAGATCAACCTGTCTTGTTGATCTGCAACACTCAGAATCGTTCGCGTGCCGTGACCGAGGCTTTGCAAGAGCAAGGCTTCACCAACATCCGCTATGTGAATGGCGGCATGAGTGAGTGGGCCAAGCGCGGATGGCCCATGGTCAAGCCACAAGATCTGGTGAGGCCGTCAAGTCTTGATGCAAGGTAAGTCGGATCTTGAGCTGCAGACATAGACTTGGACTCAAGTAATTCATGCCATGTGCCCCAAAGCACTGGGCTTGGTGTCAGTTTTTGAATCGCACAGGAAAGGAAAGTTACATGAGTACGTTTGACCACCCCGGCTTGATGCAAGACATCAACGCATGCCTGGTCCCGTTTCGCAAAAGCCAGCCCGACGCAATGAAAGGCTTTGGCCAATTGGCCCAAGCGGCCATGGCGGAGGGTGCGTTGAGCACCAAACACAAGGAATTGATGGCCTTGGCCATTGGTGTGACGCAGCGCTGCTCGGGTTGTATCGGTTTTCACGTCAAAGCCTTGATCAAACTCGGGGCCACGCGAGCTGAGCTGGAGGAAATGCTGGCGGTCTGTGTGTACATGGGCGGCGGCCCGGCCTTGATGTATGCCGCAGAAGCCGTCAAAGCCTGGGATGACCTGCAGGCAGCGCAGGCTTGAGATACGCGCGAAAAAAGTATATCGGTCACGCTGACCCAGCGGCATGATTACCGATTCGACATCCGTTTTGACAACAGCATGCCGGTGCTGACCAGCGACGAGCCCGCGCCCTTGGGCACGGGCCTGGGCCCGTCGCCCGTGCAGTTGCTGTGCGCTGCAGTGGGCAATTGCCTGAGTGATTCGCTGCTGTTTGCCTTGCGCAAATTCAAGCAGGCATCCGAGCCATTGCGCTGCGAGGTGCAAGCCCAAGTCGGCCGCAATGCCGAAGGCCGCATGCGTGTGCTGCAAATGGTGGCCACTTTGCATTTGGGTGTCAGTGCCGCAAGGCTGGAGCAACTCGAGCGCGTGTTGAGCCAGTTCGAGGGCTTTTGCACCGTGACCCAAAGCGTGGGGCAGGGTATTCCAATTCAGGTGCGAATCCTCGATGCTGATGAGGTTTTGCTCAAGTCCTGAGCAGTTTCAAACCGGCAGAGCCAGGGTTTCAAGCGAACTTGGTCAGCATTTCTGCCACATGCTCAGGTGATTGATCACCTTGCTCGATCATGCAACCAACCATGGCAAAAAAAGATTTGTCCAGCGCTTTGCGGGAAGCGGCCAATTGCTGGGCAATTTTTTCGCAATCGGCATCGGCCTCAATGAGTTTTTGCAAACCACGCAGCTGACCTTCAATGCGGGCCAGACGAGCACACAGATTTTTTTTCTTTTCGGCGTTCACGATGCGGCTCATGGCGATCTCCTGTGTAGCCACTGGTTGGCGGGGAAGTTGATTAAGCGTCATGATAGCCATTTGAAATATGGCTGGCACATTCTGGGGGAAATGAGTCAGCATCGTCAAAAGGTCGTCATCAAACAGGCGAGAACAAGGCCCTGTTGCTGGAGGTTTGTTCGTATTGACGCGCAATGTTGGCACACACCAGATCGCACATGGCGTAAATCGAGGGGTCAGTCACTTTGTAGAAAACGCTCGCGCCTCGGCTTTCGCGGACCACGATCCCGTGTTGTGCCAGGTAAGACAGGTGGCGCGACACGTTGGCCGCTGAGTAACCCGACAGCTGGGCCAACTCGCCCACGTTGTGCTCGGCGTCCCGCAGAAGGTTCAGGATTTGCAGGCGCGTGGGCTCCGACAACGCCTGGAAATAGGCGGCGATCTGTTCGAGTGCTTTGGCTGGCAAGTCTTTCATGAGCGCTCCATTACACAACAAATCCCAACAATGACGGACACTGTTTGACGTGTTGTTGAAATTAATTGTATTATTGCGCACGTACGCAAATAACCAAATGTGCAAAATCAACGGTTTGACGGAGAAGCTTGGATGAACAGACGAACAATTTTGGCTGCGGCCACGGCGCTTTTTGGCTTGACCAGCGTCCCGGTTTGGGCCAGTAACAATGCGGCAGCGGTCAAAAGTGTGGTCGCACAAGCCAGCGCGGCAGGTGCCCAAGAGGTGAGTCTGGACGCGGTGGTCGAGGCGGTGCGCCAAGCCACCTTGGCGGCCCAGGTCCCCGGGGCCATTGTCAGTTTGAACGTGAAGGCCGGAGACCGGGTGCGGGCCGGGCAGGAGTTACTGCGCATTGACGCCAGCGCTGCCCAGCAAAACGTGGCGGGCAGCAGCGCCCAGCTCGAAGCCGCGCAAGCCAATTTGCGCGTGGCCAGCAAAGAGCTGGACCGCCAAAAGCAGCTTTTCCAGAAGCAATACATCAGCCAAGGCGCACTCGAACGTGCCCAGGCCCAGTTCGAAGCCGCTCAGGCGCAGGTGAACGCCCAGCAAGCGCAAACCCGTGCGGCGCAAACCCAGACCGGGTTTTTCAGCGTGCGAGCCCCTTTCAATGGCGTGGTGTCTGATGTGCCAGTGACCTTGGGTGACATGGCCATGCCGGGCCGCCCCTTGGTGACCTTGCACGACCCTTCGGCTTTGCGCGTGAGCGCGGCCGTGCCCCAGTCGATGATCGACGGTGTGCGCCAGCAACTCAAGGTGGTGCGCTACGAGATCGCGGGCCATACCAGCGTGTCCGCAGCCAGCGTGCAACTGCTGCCCGCTGTAGACCCGGTGACACACACCGCACAGTTGCGTGTGGCTATGCCTGCGGGCGTTGAGGGCTTGGTGCCCGGCATGTTCGCCCGGGTTTGGGTGCCCGCCAGCCCAGCAAGCGATGCAGCCAAGACAGGGGTCAAAGATGGCCGTGTGTTTTTACCTTTGACCGCCATCGTGCGCCGCGCCGAGATGACCGGTGTTTACGTGATGGATGCGCAAGGCAAACCGCGTTTGCGCCAGGTGCGCCTGGGGCGCACCACGGGCCAGACGGTCGAGGTGTTGTCCGGTGTGAGCGCAGGTGAGCAGGTGGTGACTGAGCCCGCTAGCCTTGGCAAGAAACTCTGAAAGTGAAGCCCATGAGCGAGCCAAAAATGGGTATTTCGGGCCGCATTGCAGCGGCCTTCCAGAGCGCACAGATCACGCCCTTGCTGGCGCTGGTGGCGTTTTTGTTGGGCGTGTTTGCCGTGATGGTGACGCCCCGCGAAGAAGAGCCACAGATCAACGTGACCATGGCCAACGTGATTGCGCCTTTCCCCGGCGCATCGGTGCGCGAAGTGGAACAAATGGTGGCCATCCCGGCCGAGCAGGTGCTCTCCAAGATCGCGGGTGTCGAGCATGTGTACTCGGTCTCGCGCCCCGGCGTAGCCATCCTGACGGTGCAGTTCAAGGTGGGCGTGCCGCGCACCGAGGCACTGGTCAAGTTGCACGACACGATCCGCGAAAACTCGGACTGGTTGCCCCGCAACCTGGGTCTGCCCGAGCCTTTGATCAAGCCCAAGGGCATCGACGATGTGCCCATCGTGTCTCTGACCTTGCACGGCAAAAACGCCGACGTGAGTGCCTTTGATCTGGAGCGCGTGGCGCACAGCATCGAGGCCGACATCAAACGCGTGCCTGGCACCCGCGATGTGGTCACCATTGGCGGCCCGCGCCGCGCGGTGCTGGTGCAGATCGACCCGCAGCGCATGAACGGCTCGGGCGTCACGGTGCATGACTTGCGCATGGCCTTGCAATCGGCCAACCTCGGCCTGCCCGTGGGTGAATTGTTGGGTGCCAACCAGAGCGTGGCCATCGAAGCCGGTCCACACCTGGCACAAGCCAGCGACGTGGCCGACTTGGTGGTGCAGGTGGTGCAGGGCAAGCCTGTCTTCTTGAAAGACGTGGCCACTGTGAAAGACGGCCCTATGCCTGCAGAGCGTTATGTCTGGCACGGCAACAACGAGAAAAATGGCGGCGAAGAGTTTGCCGCTGTGACGCTGTCGATCACCAAAAAATCGGGCGAGAACGCCATCGACGTGGCCAATGGCGTCAAGCGCCGGGTCGAGACACTGCAAGGCACCGTGATCCCCGACGATGTGCAGGTGGAGGAGACCCGCAACTACGGTGAAACCGCCAATGACAAAGCTCAAAAACTGATTCAGAAATTGCTGTTTGCCACCGCTTCAGTGGTGGCGCTGGTGTTCATGGCGCTGGGTCGCCGCGAGGCGGCCATCGTCGGCGTGGCGGTCATCTTGACGCTGACGGCGACCTTGTTCGCCTCTTGGGCGTGGGGCTTCACGCTCAACCGCGTGTCGCTGTTTGCCCTGATTTTTTCGATCGGCATTTTGGTGGACGACGCGATTGTGGTGGTCGAGAACATCCACCGCCACCAGCAGCTGTACCCGGGCAAGAGCATCCGCGAGATCATCCCCGGTGCGGTGGACGAAGTCGGTGGTCCCACCATCCTGGCCACCTTCACCGTGATCGCGGCTTTGTTGCCCATGGCGTTTGTGAGTGGCCTGATGGGCCCTTACATGAGCCCGATCCCGATCAATGCCAGCTTGGGCATGTTGTTGTCGTTGGCCATTGCCTTTGTCATCACGCCCTGGTTGTCGGGCATGTGGATGAAGCCCTCCTCGGGTCATGCACATGACGCGGCAGGTGGCCACAGCGGCCTGAGCGCCAAGCTCGAACCCCTGTTCGAAAAAATCTTCAAGCCCTTGCTCGACACCCAATCGGGTGGGCGCAACCGCAAGCTGCTGGGGCTGGGTGTGGCCGGTCTGATTGCCTTGTCTTTGGTGCTGCCCGCCATGGGGCTGGTCATGCTCAAGATGCTGCCCTTTGACGACAAGTCGGAGTTTCAGGTCGTGGTGGACATGCCCGCAGGCACACCGCTTGAGAAAACCGCTGCTGTGATGCGCGAGCTGGGCGGCCATCTGGCCACCGTACCCGAGGTCATGCATTACCAAGCGTATGTGGGCACGGCTTCGCCCATCAACTTCAACGGCTTGGTGCGCCAGTACTACCTGCGAGCAGGCGCTGAGCTGGGCGACATCCAGGTGAATCTGGTGGGCAAGTCCGAGCGCAGCGACAAGAGCCATGTGATCGCCACCCGCGTGCGCCCGGCCTTGCAAGAGATCGGCCGCAAGCACGGTGCCAACGTCAAAGTGGTTGAAGTGCCACCGGGACCGCCGGTCATGGCCCCCATCGTGGCCGAGATTTACGGGCCTGACGCCGAAGGCCGACGCCAGGTGGCCAAGGCCGTGCGTGCCGTGTTTGAAAAAACCGAAGGCGTGGTGGACATCGATGACAGTTCCATTGCCGATGCGCCACGCAAGTTGCTGCTGGTGGATCGCCGCAAAGCGGCCGTGCTGGGTGTGTCGCAACAAGCCATCGTGACCACTTTGCGTGCCGGTTTGGCGGGCGAGTCGGTGACGTATTTGCACGACGGCAGCAAGTACCCGGTGCCCGCCTTGATTCAGTTGCCCGAGCAGCTGCATGGCGATCTGGAGGCCTTGCTGCAGCTGGGCGTGAAAACCGCCACGGGTAAGCTCGTGGCCCTGCGCGAGCTGGTCACCGTGAGCGACACGCTGCGTGAGCAGCCCGTCATCCACAAAGACATGCTGCCCGTGAACTTTGTCATCGCCGACATGGCCGGCAAGGTGGACAGCCCCTTGTACGGCCTGTTCAAGATGCGCGGTGACGTGGCCCAGATCCAAGGCCCGGGTGGTGAGCGGATTGAGGAGTACTTCATCAGCCAGCCCGACGACGCCTGGCGTGGCTACAGCATCAAGTGGGATGGCGAGTCGCAAATCACCTATGAGACCTTCCGCGACATGGGCGCAGCCTATGGTGTGGGCCTGATCCTGATCTATCTGCTGGTGGTCGCGCAGTTTGGCTCCTACCTCACGCCGCTCATCATCATGGCGCCCATCCCGCTGACCATCATTGGCGTGATGCCAGGCCACGCCTTGCTGAATGCCCAATACACCGCCACCAGCATGATCGGCATGATCGCGCTGGCCGGCATCATCGTGCGTAACTCGATCTTGCTGGTGGACTTCATCAACCTGCAGGTGCAAGGTGGCATGGACTTCAAGCGGGCGATTGTTCAGTCGGCCATCACCCGCGCCCAGCCCATCATGCTCACAGGCCTCGCGGCCATGATCGGGGCCTTCTTCATTCTGGACGACCCGATCTTCAACGGCCTGGCCATCTCGCTGATCTTTGGCATCTTTGTGTCCACGGTGCTGACGCTGGTCGTCATCCCGACTTTGTATTACGTGGCGTACCGCAAAAAGTACGGCGCTTGACTCGTCCTTTTCTTTTTTCATCAACCGGAGTTAATCATCATGAAATCTTGGCAAATCGTTCGTTTGGTCGCTGGCACATTCATCCTGCTGTCCCTGGCGCTGGGCGTGCAGGGCAGCCCTGTCTTTGTGAGCCAGTGGTGGCTGGCCTTCACAGCTTTTGTGGGGGCCAACCTGCTGCAAAGCGCCCTGACCAAGTGGTGCCTGATGGAGACCATCTTGCGCAAACTGGGCGTTGAGGCTGGCAGCTGATTTGGTGGCACCCAAGTCATGCGTTCGCCTTTGTTCAAACCCCGGCCCCTGAGTGGCTGGGTGCTGGCGGCCCTGCTGGTCAGCCCTTCTGTGCAGGCCCTGGATTTGCTGAAAACCTGGGAGCTGGCGCGTGCACACGACCCGCAAATGCAGGTGGTCGCCGCCACGCGCTCATCGGTGCAAGCCTTTGAGGCACAAGCCAAGGCGTTGTGGCGTCCGGTGCTGATGGGCAGCGCCACGGTGGGGGCCATGTCGGCGGACACCCGCGCAACGGGGGCGCAGTTCGCGGTTGGGGGGCAAGCCCCCATGCCGGGAGATTTCGCCACCTCGGCCAGTGCAGCCACTTCCACGCGTTGGTCGTTGCAGGCCAAACAGCCGCTGTACAGCCCCGAGCGCCAGGCCAAGCAAGCCCAGTTGCACACCGCAGCGGGCGTCGCCGAACTGCGTGCCGATTTGGCCCAACAACAATTCATGCTGCTTACGGCGCAAAGGTATTTCAATCTGCTGCTGGCCGAGCGCCAGGAGCAGGTGCTGAAAAACCAGTATGCCGCCGTGAACCGCTCACTGGTTGAAGTCAAAGACCGCTTTGCTTTGGGCGATTTGCCGGTCACCGACACGCACGAGGCCGCGGCCCGCGCCGAGGGCCTGAAGGCGCAGTTGTTGGCTGCTGGAAGCGAAGTGCAAATGGCTCGCAGTGTGTTGACCGACTCAACCCGTCTGGGTGCCGATGCGTTGAAGCCACTTTCCCCCAAGGGCGATGCGGCGGTCACTGCCGTGCCCGCTTTGGCGCAAGTGCTGGAGCAGGTGCGCGAGGCCAATACGGGCGTGCGCTTGCAAAAAGCCCAACAGGACGTGGCCCGTCAGGAACTGCGAA
>JACCDH010371520.1_pt1 | contig 16451 bp, 10 predicted proteins | sample 7442481 | NCBI WGS metagenome assembly JACCDH01 (sample SAMN15323433, study PRJNA562643) | freshwater metagenome | isolation source: river surface water | place: USA:Blue River Watershed | collected 2017-08-15
GAAGGTTCATCAAAATAGGGGAATTTTTTCTTTTCATAAATATTGAGTTCTTTATTTTGATAAGAGTAAGAGTAGTAGCATTTATCGATATTTTGTTTAATGACACCAGCGTATTTAAGAATATTTTCGGGATAACTCATTTTTAAAGTTTTATCTATTTCTTATGAAATAAATAAATATATTTTTTCTATAAATCAATCGTACTAAAAAAAATAGTAGTTAAAAATAGTATAAAATAAAAATGAGTCATAAAGGACATAATAAAACATCACCAAAAGAGTTAAAAGAGTTAAAAAAACGTTTTGATACACGAAAGTTTGAATTAAAAAGATCATTGATTAAACAAGCGGGATATGGTGTATTTGCTAAATGCGATATTCCAGCGAAAACTCGTTTAGATGAATATTTAGGTGAAATCATAGATGATGAAGAAGGGTCAAAGCGTGAAGATAAAACATATTTTTTCCGAGTATTTCATAAAGATGGTAGTAGTCATATTATTGACGCATTACCTCATGAACATTCAAATATAATGAAATTTGTGAATGGTGTAAAGACAGCACAACAAAAGAAGCGTCAAAATTGTGAATCTTACCAAAGAGGGAATAAAATATATTATAGAACAATAAGTGATGTGAAAGCGGGTGATGAATTATTTATCGATTATGGTCCTACCTATTGGTTAAAACCTGAAGAAATAGATGAATTAGAGTATATATTATCAAAATAAATATATTGGATAAATATTTTATTAGTAAATGATTTATTTAGTAATAAAAGGATATACACCCTTGAAGATTTAAAATGGCACAACCATTTTAAATCTTAGGGTTTGCTATAGCAGAGAACCACAAGATGATTAAAAATTGGCGCATAAATGTTAATTTATCAACCTAAAGGGTTAGATAAATTAACTATGAATGTGCCATTTTAATTCATCAGTGGTGTAAATAAAAAGATTAAGGTAATTCGTATTTTTGATACATAACAAGAGTATTATTATCTTTAATCACTAATTGATAAACAACTGGAATTTGGAAAAAACAAATACTATACATACAATCCGAATTTAAATCATTCATAACAAATGAATTTGCGGTTGTTTCATCTGTACTTGTGATAGTATTTACGCTCTTTACATCCATTTGAAATACTTCTACATCACTATTTGAAAGTTGTGATGAAGCATCATAATTACCAAAAGCAGTATTACCATTTACGGTTAAAAAACGGAATACAACTAATTTTTGAATATTTGTATAAGTGAATAACTCTTCAATACTGTTTAATATAATTTCTGACATTTTATATACTATATGATCATATTTTTTTTATAAAAACCTTTTTTTTATTTTTCTTAAAAAATAAAAAATAGTTAACAATATGATAAAAATGAAAGAAAAAAAAGAAAAAGGAGTAAAAAAAGTATAAAAATAAGAAGAGTAATTAAAAAAATATTTTTGGAATAAAATGGCGTCGAATGAGATCAATCAGACCACTTCTAGTGAACCAAGATTACGTGAAAAATTAGTTGGTAAAATAAAAGATTTTCCACAATTAGTACGGCAAATTCATCCAACATTAAATGAAAATGTAGAGCGGATTTATAACTTAAGTACTGGATCTCACGTGAAAATACATTGGTATTGTCCGAAAAAATGTGATCAAGGTTGTGAACATATATATGAAATGGAGATAAGAGCAAAGGTTAAATCAGTAGATAAATGTCAATTTTGTGATGGCAAAGCATATTGTAAACATGAATCATTAGGAGGTTTATATCCTGAACTTGTTAAATGTTGGCATCCAACAAAAAATGAAAATGTGAATCCATATTCTAAATCAGATGGATCACATGATAAAGCATGGTGGTTATGTACAAAAGCAAAATGTGGTTGTATACATGAATATGAACAAGAAATAAGATCACGAGTTAAATCAAATGATTGTTTATATTGTACAAAAAGTATGGTTGACTATCATGATTCAATACATTATTTACATCCAGATAAAATGGAAGAGTGGTGTTATGAAAAAAATGATGCTTTAGGATTAGATCCTAAAAAATTATTACCGAATTCACAGTTTATTGCTTATTGGAAATGTAAAAAAGGTTGTAAATATAAAGATGAAATACCTTGTAATGAAAAAGTAAATTTGGAAGATTGTAATCATATATTTGCGTCAAGTATACAAAATCGAATTGTAAATAATACAGGATGTGTATATTGTATAGATACTCCACAAAAAATATGTTATCATCAATCGATTGAATTTTTATATCCTGAAATTGCGAAACAATGGGATCATGAAAAAAATGGTGACTTAAAACCACATCAAGTATCGAAATGTTGTGATGAGAAAGTTTATTGGAAATGTGAAAAAGGATGTGACTATAAAGATAGTTGTGATGACGATGCTTGTCATCATAGATGGATTTCAAATATTCCAAATAGAACAAAAAATAATAGAAAATGTCCATATTGTTCAGGAGGTACAGATAAAGTATGTTTTCACAAATCTTTAGCATTTTTAGGTAAAGATCATCTTGATGAATGGGATTATGAAAAGAATAGTTTATTAGGATTAACACCAGAAACCATATCATATAAGTCTAATAAAAAAGTTTTTTGGATTTGTAAATATAATCATCCTTATGAATGTATTGTAAATCAAAAAGTTACTGGTTGTTATTGTCCAGAGTGTAAATATACAACAGAAAAAAAATTAATGGATTTTTTAGAAGAAAATCTATTTTATACTATCAAAAAAGAAGTAACCTTTTCATATTGTAGAAATTTATATACAAATTCTTTGTATCGTTTTGATTTTTATATTGAAGAACTTAATTTAATTATTGAATTAGATGGTGAACAACATTTTCAATATATTAAATCATGGAATAATGATGTAAAAATACAAATAGCATCAGATGTTTATAAAATGTTTCGAGTTAATTCTAGAAATATTTCAGTAATAAGATTATTGACTTCAGATGTATATCAAAATAAAAATAATTGGAAAGAAACACTATTAGATGTAATTGATCAGAAGAAAAATATACCAAATGATGAGTATATAAATTATTTTATAAATAATGTAAATGAATATAGTAAACACGTTGATTTCTATAATGAAATGGATGAAGAAGATTGTTTAAAAATATTATATGAATATTATAAATCAAATGGAACATTTATAAAATTAAAAAATAAAAATAAGATAAATCATCCATATATTTTGGATTTAATTCAAAATGATCAATATAGTCAAGAAGAAGATATTGAAAATGATGAAGATATATTTAAATAATATTTAATAATAACATATAATAATTATAAAATAATTAATATTTTATAATTTTATTTTTTTTAAATTTAAAATTTTTATAAAAAAAATGAATTAATTTTAATTAAAAAATTGCGAATAAAATATTGGGATTTACTCAGTAGATGCCTTCGGACTCAAGGCAAGCTTGACACTACCGATGCTCCCTACCATAAATGCAAATATTATCAAATAATTGTTCTTCATATAGATTTCTACGCTGGGACTTAAATTAGTACATTTGGCGAAAAGGACTAAATGTTTAAGATTATAATATCCTTGAATAATTTCGCTATTTTCGCTCTTGACGAAGTTAAGACCATTTGACTTTTCTCCCATCACGGTTTCTTGACTTGCGAATTCACCTTCACAAGAGAACATAAGATGATTATCAATCGATTTAATTTCAATTACATCACCAATATTATTCATATCACGACAAATCTTATTAAATTCAGTGCTTGGCATAGTAATAATAGAAGGGAATTCAATAGGAGGAATATTAAATTCAGTATGATCAACATCAATAAGATTCATATAATATGTTGTAACAGTATTTTTGTCGGCATTTTCTATTTTAATACCGAGTTTATGATTTTGTCCTTCTTCAATAAAGAGGGTTAAAGTATCATTTCCGGAGAGTACACGAATAATTTTGAAAAAGTTAATCATAAGTACACCTGCTGAAAATTTGTGTTTACAATAATACTTTTCAAATTTATCGGCTTCAAGTTTTACAAATACTAAAATCGTAGATGAAGGATTTGCTGAAACAATTCGAATACCATTTGGGAGAAAATCAATATTTGTTTCAGTAATAATCTCTTTTAATGCTTCAATGAGCGTCTTAAAAGCCCAAATTTGAACCGTTTTGATTTCAACTATATAATTGGGATTGCTCGGAGCATTGATATGTGATGACATTTTTTAAAAAATTAAACGCAGTATATATATTTATTATAAAAAAGTTCTTTAATATGAACGAATAAGTATATCAAAAATATTAAATTATATAAAAATTATTAATTTATATAAAAATTAATAATTTATGAATAAATAAAAAAATATAAAATTCCTAATCTTTTTTAGAAAGTAACTTTTTTAATTTTCTTTACAATTTTACATTGAATTGATTTTTTAGGTATTTCTTTAATTACAATGGTAGATTGAATGATTGGTTTTTCTTTTTTACATACCTTCTTCTTTGTACTCTTCTTTTTATGATTTTCTTTTGGTTCAATATCATCATTTCCTATATTTAATCCTAAACCAAGTTGAATATCACAATTTTTCATTACTTCAAATAAAACATCATTTTTTTTACTTTTCTTTTCTTTTAAATAATCATCTAAAGATACTTTTACAATATCTTTATAATATTTATCTAATAGTTGATTTACAAATTGATAAGCATCCTCTGTATGTACTTCTTGTGTTCCACCAATTAATCCAATCGATCCACTTTTAAAAATACAAATTTTTACTTTTGTACATGTTGAATAATTATTAGATACATTTTTAACTTCAAATGACGAATATGACTTTTTACGTACTTTTTTAGCACTACATGCTTTGGAACACCGGCATACACCATCTTTTAAACTATTATTTTGATTCCAAAAATAATTAATTTGAACTCCACGATGTTTTTCTGGATCATAGACTACAAAAAGTTCTTCTTCATTTTCAACCAATTTTTGATTTAATTCTTTTAGATCAATATTAAAATTTGTATTAAAATTCGCATTAATAAGTGTAATATTATATTTCAATATTTCTAACTTTTCAACATAGTCTTCACAAGGAATAGGATATACAATCTTATTTTTTTTACGCGCACTTTCAGTTGAAGCAGTGGAATCTAAACGTTTAATACCTTTAATTACCTCAGGATGTAATTGAAACTCTTTTAATAAAGTTTGAGCAGCATCAAATCCATCACTTCGCACTTTACTACCTGAAATGGTCATTTGAGCATTACTAAAAAGAGCAATATTTACTGCCTTTACATCTTTACGCGGTTTTACAATAATAGAACAACTATTATACATATGTTCATACTCTTTTGATTCCGCATTTGCTTTTACACTTTTATTTGAACCATTTTCTGATTCTTTTATACTTGTTTCATCAATCACTTGAATGGGTTGATGAATCACTTTTTTTGTTTTTTCAATATCATTTATATTATATGTTGTAATAATATTTTGTTTTTCATAATCTTGACGTTCTTCTTCTTTTTGACGCTCTTTCTTTTGTCTTCCATTCTTTTGAACAAATTCAATTTTATGATTTTGAAGAAAATCTTCCAATTGTACTCGCGTACTTTCAAGATCCTTATCATTAAAATACTCTTTACTCACACTTTTATCTTTATTATTTTCATCTTTTACAACATTTGTAACACATACTGTATTTGGTAAATACTTTTTTTTTCGATACATATCATCATCAAATCGAATATTTAAATGATCTGTTACAATACCCTGAAATACTGGATTTTCAATCGGATTTAAAAAGTTCTCTTCAATAATCTTTCGTGTTAAATGTTTAATAATATAAGTAATATCAATATATAGTTCAGAATTTGGAAAATCTTTATTTCCAATAAAACATGTACTTGTATGAGTAGCAATTCGATAAGATGATGGTTCTGGTTTATCATTTAAATTCTCTTTTTCAAGATTTTTAATAAATTGAATAATTTCCAAATCCGTTTCATCTAAATAATCATTTTCATCGATTTCCTCCGTTTGTATATATGTTCCCATTTATTTTTATAAAAATTCGTTTGTGACTTCTTTATATTCATTTTATTTCCTTTATATTACTTTCTTTTTTACTTTTCATTTTTTTATATTTTTTTATAAATTATATAATTTATAAAGAAAATGATAGATAAAAATAGTATAAAAAAATAAATTAATTTTTAATTATTTTAGAAGATAAAAAGTAAATATTTTGAATCGTTATATAAATAATATAAGAAGAGAAGTATGTAGTAAACAAGTAAAGAAAAAATAGATAATCTAAATCATTATATTGGATCTGTTTTCGAAAATCTTGTTGATAATAAATGGATGAAAAGAATCCACAAAGAAAGAGGAAAAAAGGAAGATTAATCATTTTTATATTTTTAATCTATAATCTCTCTTCTTCTTTATATTCAAAAAGAGTTTATATTTTTTATTTTTTAATAAAGTGTAAAATATGGATGAGGTACTAAAATAGAAAAGAAAAAATAAAATATAAAAAGTGGCCATAAGTATCCCCCAAGAATATAGAGTAGTAAATGTGACATTGTACTTATCCAATCTTCATTTTGAATTTTACTTCGAAATAGTGAAAAAAGTATACAAATACCAATAATTAGTTGTGTAGTATCATTATATAAAGAGATCATCATTTTTTTATAAAAAATAAATTTTATGTAATAAAGTTATTTCTCTTCTTTTTCTTTTTTTGTTTTTTTATAAAATGTAAATCTTTTTTTATATCTTTTTCATAAATAAATGAAAATAGTAAAAAGTTTAATTATCACATACTTCAATCTCAGTTGATTCAATACTATTTGCTTCTTGAATGATTTGTTTAGAAGTATTGTTCTTTTCTTTCATAACTCCAATCCATTGGACAGTAGAATCAATATTTTCATAATAAGGTACTATAACATAATTCATAGAAGATGAATAAAGAATTGAATTCCATTGAATGGAATCGAAAACTTCTTTTGTACAAATGTGAGAATCGTTTAATTCTTCTACTTTTTTAAGTGAAAAGTGTTTTTTGAGACGTGTTGAAATATAAAATCCATTATTCATCACAAATCGCTTTTGAAACTTCTCGTTTTGATACTTTTCATCATGATCAATCATATATTGAACAACTTCGTGAAAAGATGAAAAGTAGGGTGTAAATACAAACATTTGTTTAATGTGTGTACTTTTTTCTTTTTTACCACTTTGTATCATATTATACTTTTCATATAAAATTTGTACAATTTCACTTACACTATAATCAATATCTTTAGGTGGATTAATTAACAAAGGATCGCTCATTATTTTACAATGATTTACAACATTTTCATATGTTTCAGGATCAACCCAATAATCAATATGACCAGTATAATCAGCACGATGTTTAATAACACCATTTCCGCGACCAAATGCTTGAACAGCACGTCTCCAAGAAGGAATACGTCCCATAATCAAATCAGTCAATATAAATGAATAACTTTCAGAGGATACTGGAGCATAATGAAAGGTTAGACCACGATCTATTTTCTTGTTTCCAAGAATAAAAAGTGGACTCTCTTTTAATTGAGGATATGAAATATGATACATTTTCGCAATTAATTCATTGCGACATTTTATCGATTCATCTACAATTTTAATCACATTTGTATCATACAAATCGGAGAAATTACTTTCAGTAACATTTGTTACATCTAGACGAATATCTTTTAAATAAAGATAAATACCGTCTTGATTAAGTAAAATGACATTTGCTCCCATTTGATTGAGCGCATATGCCATACTTTTTTGTTTAATATTATCATTACTTGCTAATCCAATCATTCGACGATAAGTATTATCGGAAAGTGGATTGAAGAAGTGATGACGATTATTTTCAACAACTTGTAAAAGATAATCATTGTGATCTGTTTCAGGATCATGTGGAATAGTGTGAATCAAAGAAGATGAATCTAAAATAGAGTGATAATTTTCATAAACACCCGATTGAAATTGAATCTGTGCTTGCTTTGAAATCGCACATTCAGGATATTCAAGTACCATCTGCTCTTGAGTGGCACTAATCCAATAAATTTTATTTACATAAACATTTGATCGTATAACATGATTATTTTCATAAATTGTTTGATCAAAAATATGATTTAATAAAATGGGTCTTGAAATGGGGTATGTTTGATCGGCTTCATCGAAGAAGATGTAAGATTGTACTTTGTACTCTTCATATTGACTTTGAACAATATCGAGTAAAATATTCATTTTTGTAATTTGATTGCGATTGGCAAGAAAGATAAAAAACGGTACTTTTTGACAATCTTCATAATCCATTAAATAACCAAGTAAATAAGAGATCGCATATTTAATCGTTGGATTAAATATAATTGATGAATCATTATCATCAGAAGATGATGTAAAAACAAAAACTTGTACATAATCTCCGAGATCATTGAGAATTCGAGTTGAATTTTGTGAAGTTAAATCTTGCATATTTTGACTTACAAGGAAGAAGACTTTTTTCCACATATGTGGTACAAAGACTTCTCCTGTAGAAAATAGATCAATACCTAATATTTTAAATATTTGATTAATCATTTGAAATGTTTTTGTTTTTTGACATTCCAACATAATTGAATAATAAACATCATTTATATCACGTTTCATTAATTCAATCAATTTGAATATACACATTTTATTTTCATCACTTTCTTCGATTTCACTCATTTTTTCATAAAAATTTGTGTTTAATATATACTTTTTATCATCTTTTAACTCAATCATCTTTTTATCAACACATTGTTGAATAGAATTTTGAATCATTGATTCAGTAAAATTTCGCAATGATAGTTGAGTATATAAATACTCATAATCATAAGTAGAAAATAACATATTGATAAGAAAAATAGTAAAAGTTAAATTTTATAATAGTTATATATACATAAATGTATAAAATGAATAAAAAATCATTTTTTTATTTATATATGATTTACGTTTACATATTTTAATAACATTTAAGATGATACTCTAAATGTTTAATTAAATGAACAGGTAAAAATCGTTCATAAAATTCATCAATATTTACGATAATATCACCAAAATAATGTATAAACATTGAACTATCTTTACTCATAAAAAATCCAATAAAATCAAAAGATTTTTGATTTAATTCGTACATTTTATCAAAAATATTGATAAAATGATCTGTTTTAGGATGTATATCGAAAAGAGAGTGTAAAGTATCGTATAATTTTTGATTGCGAATAATATCAGAAGGATTGTGTAAATGGTGATAAAGAATGGAGTAAATCAAATAAAAGAGATCTCCAGAAAATTTATATTTATCAGCGCGTACAAGTTCTTGTGTTAAAATGCGATTATCGGAAAAAGTACGAAATGTTTTATCTTTTACAAACTGATCATAAGATAATGAAAGGTCTGTATTAATATGATTTGTTTGATAAACGAATGACGAATAACCAAAATCAATAATAGAAACGGATTTTCGATCATCGGAAATACAAAAATTATTTGTTTTTAGGTCACAATGAATAAATTCAAGAGTACGTTGAAACTTTTGAATATGTTCACAAACCTGAATTAAATAAGAAAGATGTTCTTGAAATGAAAGAGAATCAAAGAGTGAAAAATAAGTACCATTTTCAAAATAGGTTTGAGAAAAGTAGATATACTTCTTTTTTACAGGAGTACAAACTATTTTTTCAAATTTACCGATTTCATAAATTTCTGGCACAGCATCTGGGAAAAATGTATGTAACATATATCCAACAAATGCTTCATGGAAAATTTCAAGAAAGAAACCTGCCATATTAAACACTTTATATAATTTTCGTTTATTTTTTTCAGAAACTGGATCAATATAAATTTTACCAAAAGAAGAACCTTGAAGTCTAATTTTATCATTTGTTGAAAAAGAGGATACTAAATGAGTATCAAGCATTTTTTGATGTTTAAAATATTGTTTAATTTCTAATTCATTATGTTTTGTTTCTAAATTAAAAAAAGTATATTTGTATTTTGCGTCAAAAGGTATGTTCATATGAAAGATAAATTTTTGAAAATGTACATCAAGATCATCTAAAAAAAGACGAGCGTAAAAGAAATTTTCACTTTCCATCCAATGAACAATATTATATTCATTATATTCTGATCTTCTCCTTCTTTTCATAATTGGTGATGTTTCAACCATAGAAATACATAAGGATGACAACTTTCTTGATTCTTCCAATGGAAGAGCAGAAAGTATTAGCGCTTTTTGAGAAGTCATCATCTTTTAAATAAAATGAAATATGAAATATATATTTATATGTATGAAATCATAATACTTTTTATAAAAAAATCATTTTTTTTATAAATAATTTACGTTCAATGAATTATTAAAAAATAGTAAAAAATAAGTTTATTTACGCATACCATTGATCAGGATTAAATGCTTGAATTTCATCGGTTGGTAAAATACCGCATTTCTTCTTTTTTTCTTCTTCTTTTTCTTTTTCTTCTTCTTCTAATAATGATTTTTTAGGTTTATCGCATTTTGCCTCTTTTTCTCGTACACTCATACCTTTTGGTTTTTTTCCAAAACAAGTAACACCAAATTTAACTTTAGGATCAAATTTACCTCCATTTAATCCTGCCATTTTACCACAAAACTCTAAAGATTGTTCACGTTGCATTTTATTTCGTGCTTCATTTATCATTTTATGTGTGTATTTTTGTGGATCTTCATAATGTTTTTTTAATAAGTTATAATAATTACGTATATTTTCTACTTTTTTATCTAATTCACATTGTTGAACAGGATAATATGCTTCAGAACTGTCAATCCAACCATAATTACACCAATGAGCACCTTTATTATATGCTTCTGTTAATTCTGCTTTAGATGCTAAACGAGCACCATAAGATTCGCATTTACATTTGGCATCATTCCAATTATATAATTGATTTGAAATTAAGAATACTTCATCAGAATTATTTTCATTTTCATTTTCATTTTTATGATCTTGATTTGATTCATTGATATCTTCACTTAATTCGTGAATTTTATTTTTAATTTGATCTTGAATGGGATGAGTTTGTAACATGGGACCATCACAAAAGGCAGGTTGTCCAAAATTTGTTAAATATGTAAAATAAGGGATTACTTTATTACATGGTGTTGTATAATAAATATAAGTATAATAAATAACATAAATAAGTATAGAAATTAAAATAATGTATAAAGTGCTTTTTCCTAGAGAGAAAATAAACTCCTCAAATTCACGTGAACTATTTTTATAATTAGATCTTATATTTTGTGGTTGGTTCATTTTTATAATTTTGTACTACTATACATAAATATTTTTCATATTATAAAAATATTTTTTTATAATATAATTTTTTTATAAAAAAGTTCATAAAATATAATTTTTATTTTATTTTTTATTTACTCTTGAATTTCACCATAATATTTTTTATAGATGAATAAATAACCATTTGTATGAATAATATCCTTCTTTTCCTCTAAATCAATTAAAGTCACAGATGAATCATTATATTCATAAAACTTTCCATTACTCGGATTTTTACAATACGCATAATAATGACCACCATTCATATTTCCAGAATGAAGACCAATACAATGAAGATCATAATTTGATACATCTTTTTCATATCCTTCCGTATATTCCGACAAATCAAGCAAATCTTCACCAAAAGGTATACAAATTGCTTGATTATTTTTTCGGAAAAATCCCATTTGATTTTGTTTAAATCGCTTAAATGAAATAATTAAATATTCCGGTAAATGAATATACTTCTTTTGAATATCCGCTTTTACCTTACGTTTCGTCTTTTCATCATAATATAAATTATCTTCATCTAATGATTCATCTCCAAAAAATTCATCCAAACAATCATAAATTGTTTCAGCATCTTTCGGAATATCCAATAATGTCATTGTATACGGATCAAAACGTGATGATAATATTTCATTATTTCGATCATCTTCTTTACATACAATACATTGACGAATTTCAGCATTAAAAAGTTCATAAAACTTTGAATAATTATCTTTATACAAAACTTTCATACTTTCAGCATATGAAATCATTAAACGATCTATATCATTTTCAGCATCTCCTGACACCGAAATTTGAATATCATATTTTGTACTTTCGTGAAAAGCATCCAATACCATTGTCAATGCTTCCACACAATCTTGTTGTTGAAATCCTTGAAAATGAGTATTTATTTTTTGAAATTGCGTATGAAACGTTTTCGGATCATAAACTGTTACATTTTGACGCATTAAATCAACTAACATATTTCCATATGCTCGTATTAACAACGCATTATCTGTAATTCCTATTTTGGAATGTTTCATATTATATTTAATTCGTTTTGATAAATCTTCAATATACTCCTTTGAAAGAAAATATTCATTCATATCATCTATACTCATTAAACATTGTAAAAAAGTGTTCATAAAACATGTATTTCCAAGGTTGTTTAATCCACAATAGTTTATTTTCTTACTCATATGAAAAAAATAATAAAAAACTTTTTTTAAATATAAAAATCTTTATATTGTTTATACTTTTCTCTTTATATTCATCTTCTTTTATAATTAAAAATTCATTTTTTTAAATTTATTAACGTAAAAGATATTTATCAACAATTTTGAAAACGTAAATAAAAAAACGTAAATAAGTAAAAAGTATGGTAATACATGTATATAAAAAAGTAAAAAAAAGTAAATAAGAAATATTTATAAAGAAGATGGAAAAAGTGATTTTTAAGGAAAATAAGTGATTTAAAGATCTCATGATATTATAAAGTAGATTATTCTACATTTTCTTTTTACTCAATAATGTTGCGACCTGAACTGCCCAAAAATTACTTTACCAGTCGTGATCTGTTATTTCAAATCATTGATTGGCAAGAATTTGATATTTCGGTCGAAGTAAAAAATGAAGATGATGAAGAAGAAGGTGATGAAGATATTGATTATTCATTCGCTTCTTATGATACGAAACCAAAATATAAAAAATCATATAAAAAACGTGAGTTTTTGAAAAAACAGATGATTCGAGGATATGGTGTAACTGAAGAAGGTCATTCGATTTGTATTAATGTGACTGATTTCCAACCATACTTTTATCTTTCACTTCCGGATGAATTATGTGATCAAAAGAATTTTGAACAATTTATTAATATGTTGAAGATGAAAGTAGGTGATTGGCATAGTAAAGGATTAGTAAGTGCGGAAATCGTAGAACGAAAACAATTCTATGGTTTTACAAATAATAAACTCTTTAAATATGCGAAACTAACATTTCACAGTACGACTGCTTATAATGGATTTAAAAATAAATTGCTTAATGAAAAGTTTAACTTTATTCGTATGAACAAAGAGTTTGATCTTTCGAAAAATCTTTGCGAAACAAAAGTAAAATCGATTCTTCGATTCTTCCACACCCAAAATATTGATCCCGCCGGTTGGATGACAATTAAATATGGCGATTATACTCGAAATGTAAGTGTAAGTGAAGATAAATTTGATCTAAATAGTAAACATTCTCGTTGTCAAATTGAAATTAATTGTGTATATGATAAAGTAAATAAGATTGAGAAGAATTCAATTGGTAAAGTTCTTGTGGCATCTTTTGATATTGAGTGTGTGAGTAATGATGGAGCTTTCCCTAAAGCAACAAACCCACTTGATCCCGTCATTCAAATTGGTACAACCGTTTATATTTTCGGTGAAAAAGAGTGTAAACTTTCGTATATTGCGACACTTGGAAAATGTGATCCTATTGAAAATGCGATTGTTGAATCTTTTAAAACCGAAAAAGAGGTCATTTTGGGTTGGGCCAAGTTTATGGCAAAACTTGATCCTGATATTGTAACTGGATACAATATTTGGGGTTTCGATTGGACATATCTTTATAAACGCGCTGAAACAGGTAATGGTGGTTTAATTCTTCCTTATCACGAACAACTCTTTAATACACTTCAACGATCCAACCGTGAAAAGAAAGCAGAATTATTTGAACAACGTTTGTCATCATCTGCTCTTGGTGATAACTTCCTTTATTACATTGATATCGAAGGTGTTCTTCAAATTGATCTTCTGAAAGTTATGCAACGCGATTATAAGTTAGACTCTTATAAACTGGATAATGTTGCGAAACACTTTATGAAACAACAAAAAGTGGATCTTTCTCCAAAAGAACTTTTCGCAAACTTCAAACGTGGTACATCGAAAGATATTCAAGAAATCGCAATTTACTGTATTAAGGATTGTGACTTAGTAAATCGTCTTATGGATAATCGGCAAGTAATTGTTAGTAACATTGGTATGGCAAATGTATGTGTTGTGCCTTTTTCGTATCTCTTCTTGAAGGGACAAGGTATTAAGATCTTTTCGCTTGTTGCGAAGATTACTCGTGAAGAAGGATTTGTGGTAAAAGATCTCAATTCAGATGATATTGATAATGCGTCATATGAAGGTGCGATTGTTTTTGTACCTACTCCGGGTGTATATTTTGAACCCGTTGTAGTTATGGATTATAACTCACTATATCCTTCGTCCATGATTGCGGAAAATATTTCACACGATTCGATTGTTGGATATAAAGAGTATCGAATCAAAGAACAAGAAAAACCAAATATGGAAGGTGATGTAAAGAACATTCTAATGGCAAGTGCGAAGAGTAAGAGTAATGCGAAAGCAACAACTGTTGGAAAAGGTAAAAAGATTAAAAAAGGTAATCTTCAAGATGAAAATGATATAGTATGTAATGAGAGTAATTGTACACTTATTAAAGATACTATTGTGAAGCAATATGATAATCTTCCGGAATATAATTATAATGATATTTCATATGATGTTTTTGAGGGAGTTGGAGATGATAAAAAGAAGGTTGGATTTAAGGTGTGTCGATTTGCGGAGTTAAAGAGTGGTGAAAAGGCTCTTCTTCCGCGAATTCTTCGTGTACTTCTAAAGGCTCGAAAGGATACTCGAAAGAAGATGGAATATCAAACGATTTATTTTAAGGATGGTACTACGAAAATGGGTATTGTAACAACATCGGATAAGCGTGCGGTAGTAAGTGAGATTGATCCGAAAGAAGATCCAAATGACTTTTGTATTTTTAGTGTGGATCCTAAAAGTAGTGAGGAATATTCTGTCTTTAATGTAATTGATGGAACATATAAGATCAAACGTGCGGATATAGTACGTGTGGAAGATACGTATAATCAAGGTGAGATTGATGTGTTAGAAGGTCTCCAACTTGCTTATAAAGTGGTGTGTAACTCATTGTATGGTCAGGTGGGAGCGTCAACCAGTCCGATTTGTTATAAAGAACTGGCGGCGTCAACAACGGCAACAGGACGAAATATGGTTATCCACGCACGAGATACAACTTTAAAAACTTTTAAAGGAACACGACTGACATATGGTGACACGGATAGTATCTTTGTGAACTTCACAGATCATATCAAGGAGAAGTATCCGGGACGTACTTTTACAGAACTTGAACTTTTGGAAGAATCAATTAAAATTGGTCAAGAAGCAGCAAAGAATGTGAATAAAGATGTGAAAGCGCCTCAAAATATTGAGTATGAGAAGACATTTTGGCCTTTTGTCATCTTCTCGAAGAAGCGATATTTTGGAAATAAGTATGAAAAGAGTATTGAAAAGTACAAAGAGACATCAATGGGTATTGTACTAAAACGTCGTGATAATGCTCCCATTCTCAAAACGATTTACAAAGGTATTATTGATATTATTCTGAATAAACGAAATATGGAAGCAGCAAAGCTCTTTTTCAGGGAAAGTGTGAAGAATTTGTTGGAAGGTAGTGCGGATATATCACAATTGGTAATTAGTAAAACGTTAAAAGCAAGTTATGCGAATCCAACGCAAATTGCTCATAAGGTGTTAGCAGATCGAATGGGAGAACGAGATGAAGGAAACAAACCTCAATCAAATGATCGTATTCCATATTGTTATATTGATGCGTCGAATTGGAAGTGTACGATATGTAAATCGAAGGTAAATGATAAGAATTGTAAGTGTAATACTTGTATGGGGATGTTTTGTTTCCAACATATGGGGAATCATAAATCGCGGTGTACTCCGGTATGTCGTTTTTGTAAGAAGACAGATAAAATGTTGGAAAAGGATGATAAACCGGCAGATTGGGATTCAGAAAAGGAGTATAAGTTAGAAAAGTGTAATACTTGTACGGGGTATTATTGTCCAGAATGTTTTGTGAAGCATACATTACGAAAAGATAAATATGGAACAGTACATAATGATAAGTGTAAAAAGGCGATAGTTCCGAAGTTACTTCAAGGCGATTTAATTGA
>JACCDH010236240.1_pt1 | contig 16446 bp, 9 predicted proteins | sample 7442481 | NCBI WGS metagenome assembly JACCDH01 (sample SAMN15323433, study PRJNA562643) | freshwater metagenome | isolation source: river surface water | place: USA:Blue River Watershed | collected 2017-08-15
ACACGAACCAAGCTTGATCGGAAACTTGTAAATCATTGCCACGCAATAACCACTGATAAAACTCTACTTGCCTCTTATAAGAGATCTGCCAGTCAGCATCTAAGCTCACTTCATCAGCTTTACTAGTTGCCTTGTAATCCACTACGTAGTAAACCCCAAACATATCCACCCACAGATCATCAATAGCACCAAAAAACTCGATATCACCAAACTGACGAGTAACCCCTTTGAAGTTCTCGCGCCATTGATCTAATTTAGGGTGTGCAGCTGGAATAAAGCTCAGACCTTCCTTGGCCAACCTGGCTGGAACATTTTTACCCCTAGATAAATCAAACTCATTTTTGAAAAGATGGTCCACAGCCACGTTCAAGCTGAACGGTGGGCCAGATGGGCGCTTGATCTTGGCTTTCTGGTCAAGCCAGAAGCACAAAGGGCACTCAATAAATAGGTCTACTTTTGAACGTGAAATTCTCATATTTATTACTTTACCCAATTACTAGCTCATGCTTTGAGCTACCCCCTTGATATTCTCATTTCAACAATCAAATATAGGGGGTAAAAATGGAATTTATTGCATCGCATCACGCCACAATCAGACAGCAACAACGAGGTATTCCTGGTTACGTCATTGATTCATTGATCAATTATGGCAAGGTCAACCACGACCATCATGGCGCTGAAATCCTAACATTCCCCAAGGCTGTCAGACAAAAACTGAGAAACACACTGCCCAAAAGAACATACGTTGCCTTAGAGGCTCACTTTGACTGCTACGCGGTTCTGAGTGAGGGTGTGATAGTCACCGTAGGTCATAGAACAAAGCGCATGAAAGGTCATTGATCTATGAGTGATGTCATCCGAGAAGCTTGGTTAATGAGTGCTGTTGAGCAGATCAAACCAATATTTGAGAACGCTGGCTATGTCATACCCCCAGTAAGAGTATCGGTAGGTTTTCCAAGCACAGGTGGCAAAGGTCGTCATTTAGGACAGTGCTGGTCTACAAGGTCAGCTGATGATGGCATCAATCAAATCTTCATAGCCCCACATTTGCATACCCCATTTGATTTTTTAGATACATTGGTTCATGAATTAGTTCATGCAGTAGATAACTGCGCCAATGGCCATGGTGAAGAGTTCAAAAAAATTGCTCTAAAAGTTGGTCTTAAAGGCCCTATGCGCAGCGCCGGAGCAGGGGATTGGCTCAAAAAAGACTTGCTAGCAATTGCAGAGAGGTTAAGGGACTTTCCACACGGCAGATTAAGTTTGCCAGTCAGAACAACTCAAAAGACCGCTAAAAGACCAGGAGCCAAATGTCAGAAATGCGGCTACAAGATAGTTATGCTTAGAAAGCACTTGCACCTAGGTCCGCCTCTATGCCCAAAAGATTTTGAATCTATGGAAGAAGTTGGAGAGTGGGAGGGAATTTAAAAATCAAATGTTATTGTAATCTTCACATTAGAAAACAAAGTAACGCTTAAAAAGCCCTCAGTAATCCATTGATCTAAGGCATATACTGATTACTAGATATAATATATATATATTATAAATAAACTTAGCGAATCGGCTCAATGAAAAAATTACTCACCGCATTAGTTGTATCAATACTATATTCAAGTGCAGCAAATGCCAAAGGATTTGCAGAAGTTTTTAGTGATCCAATAACAGTTTTTTTTATTATTGCAATTACTATCGCAACACTTTATTTTTTGGTTTTCAAATACGATAGGTATGCATCAATTCACGGACCAGAAATTCTCACAACAATGGGTATTTTTGGATGTTTTGTTGGAATTGCGCTTGCGTTACTTAATTTTGATCCAAAGGACGTAACTAATTCCGTTCCAGAATTACTTAATGGTGTAAAGACAGCATTCTGGGCATCGGTTTGTGGCGTATTTGGTGCGCTACTTATAAAAATGCGCCAAAGGTTTGGTGCCGCGCCAATCCAAAGTAGTGGAGATGAGAGTAAGTCGGCTAGCATAGAGGATGTTGTTACTGCCATCGTACTTCTTAGAAAATCTATCTCGGGAGAAAACGATTCAAGTTTGATTAGTCAGATAAAACTTTTGCGACAAGAGCAAAATGATCATGCGATAAATTTAAGAAAATCATTGGATGAGTTCGCTGACAAAGTGAGCGAGTTGGGTTCAAAAGCCTTAATTGAGGCGTTAGAGAAAGTTATTAGAGACTTTAATACGCAATTAAATGAACAATTTGGTGAGAACTTTAAGCAACTTAATTTTGCTGTTGAGAAATTAGTGATCTGGCAACAGCAATACAAGGATGAGCTTGATAACTTACAGGAAGTACAAAAAGAAAGTTCAAATAATCTAAAAATATCAGCAGATTCATTTAAGGCTGTAGTAGAGAGGGCGGAGTCCTATACTGAATCGGCAGTTAAACTGGAGGAGTTGCTAGTTGGATTTAAATCACAATACGCTGTAATGTTGCAATCCCAAGAGTCGCTAGCAAAAGTTCTTATTGATATGAAGAGTGTCGAGCCTTCATTCTCAGCAAAGCTTGAAGACTTAACTCAAACATTCAAAAACTCAACAACAGCATTGGCTGATGAAACTAAGAAACAAATTCAATCTCTTGGCGAATTACTAAATAAGACAGTTCCAGAATTGCAAATTAAGATTAATGAACAAATAGCAAGTACAAACGAACAATTGAAAAAGAATTTTGAGACTTTAGATAAAAATTTAGAAGCTGAGCTTGAAAAATCAATCGTAGGTTTAGGTCAGCAGCTCGCATCATTATCAGAAAAATTTGTGCAAGATTACACACCTTTAACTAACAGACTTCGCGAAGTTGTAAATATGACGAAAGGTGTTTGATAGGATGGAAGGGTCAAAGCAAACTCATTGGATTCCTCTTGCCGATTTAATGACGGGAATGATGATGATTTTTATGCTCATCACAGCGGTTTATATTACCTACGTCGAGAGAACAACAACGATAGTTTTGGATGAGTTTAAAGATGTAAAAAGTAATATGCAGCTTGCATTACAGAACGAATTTAAGGAAAGTTTTAAGCAGTGGGATGCAGAATTATTAGGCGATATGACAATTCGATTTAATAATAGAAATGTTCAATTTTCCATACAGTCATCAGAATTAAAGCCAGAATTTCAAGATTTATTGGCTGATTTTTTCCCTAGGTATATGAAAATTATCCGTAGTGATAAGTTTAAGCATGCCATTAAAGAAATTAGAATCGAGGGACATACAAGTATGTTCTGGAAAGATGCCTCGCCTAGCGATGCATATTTTTTAAATATGGGACTTTCACAAGAGAGAACTAGATCTACTCTAAAGTTTATTATGTCTTTACCAGTATTTAAAGACGATGAGGCATGGTTTCGCAGACACATTACAGCAAATGGACTTTCATCATCCGACCCTATTGTAAAAGCACCAAAATCAATTAAAGAGGATGAGGTTAATCAACGCGTCCAATTCAGAATTGTTACCAATGCATCGGATCGGTTGGAGCAAATCATTACGGTGAAATGATAAGACGATGAAGCTGCCAGATTTTATAGATGATGATGTGCTGAATAACCTTAGAAAAAAGATAAACGCCCCCCTTTCTTTTTATAAATTAAAATTAGATTTACCTAAGCCACAGTACAAAGCTAAAATTAGTTTGCCAGCCCCAGTTGCGCCTCTCCCTATTCAGGGTCTTGATGTTGCTGCTGGTGAGATCTCGACATATTCTGATGGCACACTTGTGTATAAGGGCCGAAGAGTTTTAATTCATATTAGAGATGTAACAAGTATTGGTGGCAGAACTCATACTCCCAGATATCATATTTCTAACTGTAGAACCCTTGTTGAGATGAAGTCATCTGGACGATTTGAAAGATACGTTGCCGCAGATAACGAAGATGGAAATTTTCACATTAGATACAACGCGGGATCTCTTCAAACAACAAAATTAGATGTTTGCCAAAATTGTTTAGATAAATTATCTTGGAATGGTTTTCATAGCGGAATGGATTCGGCTTCAAGAGCTCGACTTGTATCCAGTTTTTCTATTAAAAACTTTTTCATTCGGTATCCCAAAACATTACATCCAGTAATTCCGACTCATACCCCTCAAACAGCCCCAATTAATGAGTATCCAGATAACTGGGATGAGATATCAAGGGAGCTCAAGAGGCAACTAAGATACCGCTGTCAAAATGATAAGTGTGGCATTCAGCTAAGTTTTGAGAGTAAGCATTTTTTACATGTTCATCATAAGAATGGGCTAAAAAATGATTGCGCTGCTAATAATTTAATTTGTTTATGTATTCAATGCCATAGTGAACAACCAGGACATAACCACATTAAAAATTTACCTGAGTATATTGAGTTTATTGCACGATTTAAGTGAGTACGACCTTTAAACATTCTTGGTTAAAGTGTCTGTTTTCTGAGTTAAATTAAGTTTTCAAGAAGGGCGGTATCTTTCTATAAGTGCCTAGATTGATGTAATTTATCGTGAGGTGACATCAAATGCGAATCAGGGTTGCCCCTATTTGATCTGATATTGAAAAACTTAATAATTAAATTTAACTTTTTTTGAGATCTATTCGTTAATATACGAATTCTTTGTAGTTACTATAAATGTCCAATAACTCATGAATAACCCCTTTTTCGATCACCCAATTCTTAATTCACCATATGATCCGCCTCGGCGGCACTGGGAGTTGAACGAAAATGGTCAGCCAACTCAAAAGGTTATTGAAGAACGTCGCTCAGCCAAGTTTATTACCCCTATTCCTAAGCCAAAGAAAATTAAATCCGGTAAGCAGCAAGAGAATTTCTTTTTTGATGAGGGGGTTAATTTATCGACCAAGGATCAGCAATACGATCCAACTCCAATCATTAATGAAGTTCGGAATAATGTGTCTGTTTGGAGAGGGTTGGAAAATCCAAGTCAATGGCAGGTTACTCCAGAAACTGCAAGACTGCTGCAGCATTGGAGGTCTTTTGACTTTAATGGAGTTAGACCATTTTTCTGTCAATTAGAAGCAGTTGAGACTGCTATCTGGCTAACAGAAGTTGCCCCGAATGTTAAAAGTGCCAAACCACTTTTGAGCCACCTAGCCAGTGCGAATATTGATGCTAATCCTGGGCTCTCTAGGCTGGCCCTGAAGTTGGCAACTGGGGCTGGTAAGACTACCGTCATGGCGATGATCATTGCATGGCAAACCGTCAATGCAGTAAGACGTCCTAATAGTAAAAACTTTACAAGAGGATTTTTAGTTGTGGCGCCAGGCTTAACTATTAAAGATCGCTTGCGTGTTTTGCAGCCCAATGATCCTGATAGCTATTACAAAGAACGTGAGTTGGTTCCTAACGATATGCTCGAAGATATCAATAAGGCAAAGATCGTTGTTACTAACTATCACGCATTTAAGCTACGTGAACGCATTGAATTATCTAAAGGCGGACGTCAGCTACTTACTGGTCGAACTGGCGAAGAGATTCAGACGCTAGAAACAGAAGGGCAGATGATCCAACGGGTCATGCCGGATTTAATGGGCTTAAAAAATATCATGGTTCTAAACGATGAAGCTCATCATTGCTACCGTGAAAAACCAGTTGATGAAGATAACGCTGATCTCACCCTCAAGGGCGAGGAAAAGAAGGAGGCCGAAAAGAATAAGGAAGCTGCACGACTTTGGATTTCAGGATTGGAGGCAGTCAATCGTAAGCTGGGTTTGGCTCGTGTAGTTGATCTTTCGGCAACCCCATTCTTTTTAAGTGGTTCAGGTTATATCGAGGGGACTCTTTTCCCTTGGACTATGAGTGACTTTTCCCTCATGGATGCCATTGAATGTGGAATTGTCAAATTGCCTCGCGTTCCTGTTGCGCAAAATATTGCATCCAGTGACGAGATGCCCATTTATAGAAACTTATGGGAGAACATTCGTCTTGATATGCCTAAGAAGGGTAGGGGCCAGTCGGATGACTTAGATCCACTAAAGCTTCCTACTCTGTTACAAACTGCTCTTGAAGCCTTGTACGGACATTATGAGAAGACCTTCTATTTATGGAAAGAATCTGGCATTCGCGTTCCACCATGCTTCATCATTGTTTGCCAAAACACTGCAATCTCCAAATTGGTGTACGACTTCATTTCTGGGTTTCATCGTAAGAATCCAGATGGAACAACAACATTAGAAAATGGCCGCTTGCCATTATTTAGAAATTTTGATGAGACTACTGGTAATCCATTGCCACGTCCAAATACGCTGCTGATAGATAGTGAGCAGCTAGAAGCTGGCGATGCATTAGATGACAACTTTAGAAATATTGCATCTGATGAAATTGAGCGCTTTAGACGTGAGATTGTTGAGCGCTCTAGAGATGCTAGGGCAGGGGATAACATCGCCGATCAAGATTTATTACGTGAGGTCATGAATACAGTTGGTAAATTTGGCCAGTTGGGTGGTGAGATTCGTTGCGTAGTATCAGTTTCAATGCTCACTGAAGGGTGGGACGCAAACACAGTTACCCATGTATTGGGTATTCGTGCATTTGGAACTCAGCTTTTATGCGAGCAAGTTATTGGGCGAGCGCTTCGTAGGCAATCCTATGACTTAAATGATGAGGGTTTATTTAATGTGGAATACGCCGATGTGTTTGGTATTCCATTTGACTTTACGGCTAAGCCAGTCATCGCTCCACCGCAACCCCCAAGGGAGACTGTTCAAGTTAAAGCAGTTTGTCCAGAGCGGGATCACTTGGAGATAACCTTTCCAAGGGTGGAGGGCTACCGAGTTGAGTTACCAGAGGACCGATTGGAAGCGTCTTTCAATGATGAATCAGTGATGGTGCTCAACCCCGATTTAGTTGGGCCAACGATTACGACGAACGCTGGATTGATCGGTAAGCCAGAAGACTTTAATGTAAAGCATCTTGAGGATGTACGTATTTCTACTGTGCTATTTAATTTGACGCAGCGCTTGCTATATACAAAATGGCGTGACCCTGGTGAGGAACCCAAGTTATATTTATTTGGTCGATTAAAGCGCATCACAAAACAATGGTTGGATGAGTGTCTTGTTTGCGAAGGAGGTACCTACCCTGCGCAACTAATGTATGTTCAATTGGCCGATATGGCTTGCAATCGAATTACAGCTGCAATTACTCGATCATTAGAAGATACTCGCCCCATTAAGGCACTCCTAGACCCGTATAACTCTACAGGCTCAACTTCCAACGTACGTTTTAATACCTCCAAACCAGAAAGATGGGAAACGAGTTCGGAAAAATGCCACGTCAACTGGGCGGTGCTTGATAGCGATTGGGAGGGTGAATTTTGCCGTGTAGCAGAATCACATCCCAAGGTTGTGGCGTACGTAAAAAACCAAGGATTAGGCCTTGAAGTGCCTTACCGCCTTGGAAGTGAGATGCGTAAATATATTCCAGATTTTATTGTTTTGGTCGATGATGGCCGTGGACCCGATGATTTGCTGCATCTAGTTGTTGAAATTAAAGGCTACAGACGTGAAGATGCAAAAGAGAAAAAACTCACTATGGAAACCTATTGGGTCCCCGGTGTAAATAACCTTGCGCATTTTGGTCGCTGGTCGTTCGCAGAATTTACTGAAGTCTTCAACATTGAGTCCGACTTTTCTAAAAAAGTGGCTAGTGAATTTAATAATCTAATTGTTTCAGCTGTTGCCGGAACCGAAATTACAGAAATCAAATAATCATGGCAAAGAAACCCACAATTCAAAAAACTGTTGAAACCTTAAATCATGATGAGGCCAAGAGGAAAAATATTCCAACAGCAGAACACCAGTCCGTAATCGGACAGGAGGGGAAGTTACTTAAACAAATTAGATATCCGCGGAATACAGATTTAGATCCACAGCTAGTTTGGAAGGGGAAGGATGAGCAAGACTGGAGTGAGTTAGTGGTTAATGCACCTCCCTTGTATATTCAGGAAAAAGTCCACCCTAAAGCATTGATAGATGATCTTCTTAAACAAACTAAAGAAGATTCGCATGAAGCTGGAATGATTACGGCCGATCTATTTGAGGATTTTGACGGAATTGCTAAGAACGTAGATAAAACTGAGTTCTACTCGCATGACCAAAATTGGTCTAACAGAATGATTCTTGGCGACTCCCTTCAAGTTATGGCTAGCTTGGCTGAGAGGGAGGGGTTGCGCGGCCATGTTCAATGTATTTTCTTTGACCCCCCTTACGGCATTAAATTTAATAGCAATTTTCAATGGTCTACAACTAGTAGAGATGTAAAGGACGGAAATTCAAATCACATTACTCGTGAGCCAGAGCAGGTGAAGGCCTTTAGGGATACCTGGCGTGATGGCATACATTCTTACTTAACATATATTCGTGATCGCTTAGTTGTTATGCGTGATTTACTAAGGGAATCAGGTTGTATATTTGTGCAAATTGGCGATGAAAATTCCCACCGTGTACGAGCTGTTTGCGATGAAATATTTGGTGAGGAAAATTTTGTTACGACAATTTCATTTCAAAAGACGGGATATGCAACAAGTGACCATATACCCAATCTCTTCGATCACATTTTGCTATATGCAAAATGTAAAGAAAAGCTGAAGTATCGCAAGCTTTACTTTCAAAAAAATTGGGATGCAAATAAGGAATATGACTCGTGGGACTTGGCTTCCGCAGGTGCTGGAGCGAGTACATTTGATTATGAGTTCCAAGGGAAAATATTTCATCCCGGAGCTTCAAGGCATTGGAAAACGCAAAAACAAGGCTTAGATAGGGCGGTTAAGGCCGACCGACTTTTCCAATCTACTAATAGTCTACGGTATAAAAGATATTTATCTGATTCTTCCGTATCCGAATATCACAATGTTTGGACCGATACAATAAGTGGTAGCTTCCATGAGGCAAAAAAATATGTTGTACAAACAAGCCCAAAGGTAATTCAACGATGCATTCTGATGGCAACAGACCCAGGGGATTTGGTCTTAGACCCTACTTGCGGATCCGGTACCACTGCGTATGTTGCTGAACAATGGGGACGAAGGTGGATAACAATTGACACTTCAAGAGTTGCCCTTGCATTATCTCGCGCAAGATTGATGGGTGCAAAGTATCCCTATTACTTAATGGCGGATACAAGAGAGGGCCAACTTAAGGAGGCTGAGATTACAAGGACGGCACCAAGCAATCTCCCTGTAGGGGGTCGAATTAGCCATGGATTCGTCTATGAGCGAACTCCGCATATAACCCTTAAATCTATTGCGCATAACGCAGAAATCGATGTCATTTGGGATCTACATACTCCAGCAATTAATGGGCTGTTGACAAGGCTTAACGAGACATTAAATCAGAAGTGGAATCTATGGCAAATCCCAAAATCAAAGAATTCAAATTGGAGTGAAGAGATCGCGAAAACTCATCAAGAGCTTTTGGAAGCTATTGAATTAAGACAGGTTGAAATCGATAAAGCTATTGCCGCAAAGGCTGAATTTGAAAATTTGATTGATAGACCTTATGAGGATGGAAAGAAAGTGCGCATAGCCGGACCATTCACTGTAGAGAGTTTAAGTCCACATCGAATGTTGGGGGTAGATGAGAATGATGATTTAATTGACTCCACGTCTGATGATGGGGACTTACAAAAGCAATCTTTTGCACAGATGATCTTAGAAAATCTAAAGACCTCTGGTGTTCAGCAATCGAACAAAGTTGACAAAATTCAATTTAATTCACTTAAACCCTGGCCTGGAGACTTAGTTTGTGCCGAGGGTCTTTATCTCGAGGGGACTACTCATGCTCAATCTGAAAGGAGGGCGGCAATCTTTATTGGTCCTGAATTTGGAACTGTGCAACGAGCAGATTTGGTGGCTGCCGCAAGAGAGGCTGGCGATGCTGGATTTAATGTACTGATTTCCTGTGCCTTCAATTATGAGGCGCATGCGACTGAACTAAGTAAGCTTGGGAGTATCCCAATACTTAAGGCCCGAATGAATGCAGATTTACATATGTCGGAAGATTTAAAGAATACCGGTAAGGGTAATTTATTCGTTATTTTTGGTGAGCCTGACATAGAAGTTCTAACTGAATCTGACGACAATATACGGATTAAGGTAAATGGGGTGGATGTATTTAAACCGCAGACGGGGGAAGTTGTAAGTGATAATTCTGATGGAATCGCCTGTTGGTTTGTTGATACAGACTATAACGAGGAAAGCTTCTTTGTTCGCCATGCATACTTTTTAGGAGCAAATGATCCCTACAGTTCACTTAAGACCACCTTAAAATCTGAAATTAATGCCGATGCTTGGGCAACCCTTAATAGCGATACTTCTAGGGCATTTCCAAAGCCCAAGTCAGGTCGTATTGCGGTCAAGGTCATTAATCACCTTGGTGATGAAGTTATGAAGGTATTCAAGGTTTAATCAATATGGAATTTCGAATAGCAGATACCTTTACAGATAGCTTGTCGCGACTAACAAGTGACGAGCAGAAGGCTTCGAAAACAACTGCATTCGATCTTCAAGTAAACCCCACTGGGACCGGACATGGGTTCCATAAGCTTGAGAAATCTAAGGATAAAAATTTTTGGTCTGTAAAGGTTAATAGTGACATTCGCCTAATCGTCCATAAGACTCAAAATAGTCTATTACTTTGTTATGTTGGTCACCATGACAAAGCATATGACTGGGCTGAGCGCAGAAAACTTGAGACTCATCCAAAAACTGGTGCAGCTCAACTTGTTGAGATTCGAGAAACAGTTTCTGAAATCGTAGTACCTGCACATAGGACTGAGGAGACTTCACAGAAACCAAAGATTCTCTTATTTAAAGATGTATCGGATGATGAATTATTAAGCTATGGTGTTCCCGCTGAATGGTTGAGTGATGTTCGTGATGCTGATGAAGACTCAATTCTTGTTTTGGCTGATCGTCTGCCGTCGGAAGCTGCTGAAGCACTGCTTGAGTTAGCGACTGGAGGAAAACCTCGAATTCAAGCCCCAAATGTTGTTATAGATAACCCATTTGATCATCCTGATGCGCTTCGTAGATTTAGAGTAATGAGTAATATCGACGAGTTAAGACAGGCTCTCGATTTCCCGTGGGAGAAGTGGTCAGTCTTCTTGCATCCTGAGCAGCGTCAGTGGGTGGACAGGGAATATTCAGGACCCGCCAGAGTTTCCGGTTCAGCTGGCACAGGTAAAACGATTGTTGCATTACATCGTGCCGCTCATTTGGCAAAAATTCATCCTGAATCCCGGGTTTTATTAACAACATTCTCCGATACTCTTGCTAAGTCCCTCAAGACCAAGCTTAACCGGCTGATCGGTAGTCAGCCAAGGCTTGGAGAGCGAATTGATGTGTATTCAATTAATGCTATTGGATCTAGATTGGCATCTGCACAAGGTTTGTCTGGAAAAATTCTTCCTAAGAATAAACTTATTGAATATATTGATTTGGCATCGAAGTCTGTTGATGGACATAAATTCACTTCACATTTCTTGTTAAGTGAGTGGGATCAAATTGTTGATGCTTGGCAGATAGATTCATGGGTAGGTTATAGAGACGTTGCTCGCCTCGGCCGAAAGACTAGATTGCCGGAAGTGCAACGTGCCACGCTATGGAAAATCTTTGAGGGTGTGAAGAAATCAATCCTAAATAATGGGTTTATTACAGATTCTCAATTATTTGCAGGTTTAGCAAATCTGTTTGAGGGTAATAAGCAGGCGCCATACGATTATGTTGTCATTGACGAGGCTCAGGATATTGGGGTTTCACACCTCAAGTTTTTCTCAGCTCTGGCATCGAAGAAAAAGGATGGCCTATTTTTTGCTGGCGATTTAGGTCAACGCATTTTTCAACAACCGTTTTCCTGGAAATCTCTTGGTGTTGATATACGAGGGCGTTCAAGGACGCTACGAATTAATTATCGAACTTCACATCAAATTCGCAGGCAGGCCGATCGATTGCTCGGCCCTGAAACCGTTGATATTGACGGGAATGAAGAAAATCGTAGCGATACTATCTCGGTATTTAATGGCCCGCCACCCGATTTGCATACTTTTAAAGATCAACAACTAGAAATTAATGCTGTAAAGGAATGGTTAATTGCACAATTGGCCACGGGAGTTTCTCCTAATGAGATTGGGGTCTTTGTTAGATCTGTAAATGAGATGCCCAGGGCTGAAGCTGCAGTTAGTGCTGCTGGACTAAAGTTCAAAATACTGGATGATCATGTAGAAACTATTAGTGGCCATGCATCAATATGTACTATGCACTTAGCAAAAGGTCTCGAGTTTCGCTCCGTTGTTGTAATGGCTTGTGATGATGAGGTCATTCCCTCTCAGCAGCGTATAGAAGCTGTCACCGATGATGCTGACTTGCAAGAGGTGTACGATACAGAGAGGCAGCTTTTATACGTTGCATGCACGAGAGCTCGAGACCATTTACTGATCACAGCTGTAGATCCATCTTCAGAATTCTTAGATGATTTTGCAGAGCGTGCAAAGTAGTATTTAGATGATTCAATACTTTTAAGGGTAGACGTGACCTCAATTATTAAAAATGGCTCATTCTTTGAAAAGTTTTTAAATGACTCTAGATATGGACAGGTCGACATTCAGGCCATTACTGAAACTGTTCAGAAGTTGCTTGATACCGAGACTAATGTCGACCGTCCTGGCATGCTTTTGGGCAAGATTCAGTCTGGTAAGACGAAGACATTCATAGCAATTATTGCCTTGGCATTTGATAACGGGTTTGATGGGGCCATAATTCTTACAAAGGGAACAAAAGCGCTTAGTAAGCAGACAATAGAGCGGATATCTAAAGAATTTAGAGATTTTACTGACCGTGAAATGCTCCAGCCTTATGACGTAATGACCATGCCTAAAAAATTAACTGGCTATGAGATTAATCAAAAGCTTGTTTTTGTTGCCAAGAAGCAATCTGACAATATGGATCGATTATTTGATGCTTTTTCAAATCCGGTATTGAGGGATAAGAAAATTCTGATCATTGATGATGAGGCTGATTACGCAAGTATTGGATTTAAAAAAACCAAGGAAGAGGGTATTCAAATCAATACCACGACATCCCAAATTGATTCGATTCGCAAGTTAATTAAAAACTCATCTTTTTTGCAGGTTACTGCCACCCCTTACTCGCTATATTTACAGCCAGAATCCATTGAAATTAAAGGGACAGAATTTAAGCCTATCAAGCCTGCCTTTACCCAACTAGTGCCCGTCAACAAAGATTATGTCGGCGGCGATTACTACTTTAATGATTCATTGGATATTGAGAATATTGCATCGCATTTATATATCCCCATCACTAGACAAGAGCTGGAAGTGCTTCATAAGCCTGATAGGCGTAAGTTTAAAATTGAAGAGGCATTAAAAAGTAATGCTATTTCTTCGCTGAGATTGGCGATTGTCGGTTTTATTGTTGGTGGTTGTATTCGCAGACTCCAAGACCAGCTGGAGTCGAAGGATGCCAAAAAATATAGCTTTCTGATTCATACTGAATCCAATAAAAATGCGCACGCATGGCAAGAAGACGTAGTAAATGCGTTATACGAACAGCTATCAGGCGCTATACAACGAAATGATCCAATTTGCGATAAATTATTTACTGAAGCCTATACAGAGTTTGTCAAGTCAATTCAATTAGAAGGATTTTATCTCCCGCCCATTCAAGAGGTGATTGAGCTGGCTAAAACCGCCCTAACTGAAGAGTGGCTAATGATTACCAAGGTTAATTCAGAAAAGCAGATTGAAGAGTTACTCGATGCAGACGGTCAGCTAAAGCTTAGAACTCCACTAAATATCTTTATTGGAGGGCAGATTCTAGACCGCGGTGTAACGATAACTAATTTGATTGGTTTTTATTATGGTCGCAGGCCGAAGATCTATCAACAAGATACTGTCTTGCAGCATTCCCGCATGTATGGATTTAGGCCTAAGAATGATCTAGCTGTTACTCGATTTTATACCGAACCCGGGATTTATCAGGCGATGAAGGCAATGCATGAGTGCGACTCAGCATTGAGGACCAGTTTTGAAAACGCAGATGGAGATCAATCTGTAGTCTTTATTAGAAAGGATGAGAGCGGCCTCATTAGGGCTTGCAGTCCAAATAAGGTGTTGATTTCTAAGGTAACAACATTGAGGCCCTTTAGACGTATTTTGCCTGTTGGATTTCAAACCTTATACCCTACTTATTTGAAGCCAGTTATTGCATCAATTGATAAATTTATAGACGAGATGGGCGGGTGTGATGGAGAGCCCTTCCTAGTGGATGCAGATCTTGCAATAGAGATTATCAGAAAGGTGCAATCTACTTTACAAAGCGAGGTTGATGAGGGCTATCAATTCGATTGGGATGCCGCGATTTCAATAGTTCGCTATTTAAGTCACTTGTCAGAGGACTTGGCGTACAAAAATAAGGTTTGGTGTCTAGTTAGAAAAGATCGTAATTTAAGTAGGACTGTATCCGCAGGCAGTCATGCTCTTTATTCAGATGCGCCCGATACAACAAGAACTGAGGGTGTGGTCGCAAAGAGAACTGCGCTAAATAACCCAATGCTCATGTTAATAAGGCAGAATGGCACGGAGGAGAAAGGATGGCGCGGATCCCCATTTTACTGGCCTGTTATTTATGCTCAGAAAAATGTGAAAACAGTTATTTTTTCGAGTGAAGTTACAGATTAAATTTGCTTTTATTTAAAAATTACATCCCTATGGTATTCCAAAAAATTTTGCTGCTCCTGTCTAAATCTGCCTAAATTGATTTTTTTATCAACACACCATTTTTCTAGTACGGAGCTATCTAATTTGCTTGAAAGAATTAAAGCACCATTATCTTCAAAAGAAATGAAGCCCTTATCAAATAAGTGGTCTATATGAGGTGCTAGTAAGAGCCCATTAAAGCCACTCAATTTTTCAATATCGTTAGATTGGGACCAAGGTTTGATATGGCTAGCAATCAGATGTTTTGGATTGGTAACCTTCGTAACTCGACAGAAAGTTTCTACTAAGCGGACATTGGCTTTGAAAACCCCTTGTCCACGTCTTGAATTAATAATTTGTATTTTCTGAGTTTCGCCTATATCTGTTCTCATATTAATTTGATCAATAACAGAGAATTCTTCTTTGGGTAATTCAAATTCGATGTTCTTTGATAACTCAGCCACAATTGAGCTGCCAACACCTTTTGATAGTGCTATTAATACATCCGACATTTCTTTGGAAATCTTAGCAAGATAAATTTGGTTGCCACCACCATCTGGCCGAATCGGAGAATGTAACTCCGGGAGGGTTGGCGTCAAGAGATCCATATGATCCCTAGGTTTAAATTCAGCCATACCAAGCTCTTGAAAGGCAACATCAACTAACCAGCCATCGTTAATCCAGTTAGAGCCGGCAGTTCCAAAATCAGGTTTAACACTGGATTGCGCTGGAGCTGTAACTACTCCAATAGCCTTAATGTATGTGCCGGCAAAGGAAAAAACAATATCTCCTACCTGCATGTCTTTCATGAACTCATACGACGGCACCGTTCCGCCATTTACATTGGTTTTGGGTGACCACATAAAATTACCAGATACTTCTTGGTTATAGGTTTGGTTTTGGCTAACCCACCAATACTGCCGATTAAGCAGTTGAATGTTTGGTGCAACATCTGCTGTAAATCCTGATCGAGTTGATTCACTCACATACTTATTGACTATTAATTTCGCTAATTCTTTTACGAGTTCGGAGTTATGAATGAGATCTCTATAAAGATCGTCTTTTAGTCGAGCAGCTACATTAAATTCGATAAGTTGATTTGTACTTGGCGTGCTTCCTTGCTTTGTGAGTGATTCGGGTGCATCAATATCCCAAATACCATCATTTTTAAGACGCCAGAAGGGCTCATTGCGAGTATTCGAGGCATTGTTGGAGCCGTATTTCTCAAGCCATTTTTTCAACTCGTGATCTAACTCAAGAAAAGTAAATAAGTTTTGATGTCCGCTGAGAATTTTTTCTAAGATCAAAAGAATGAGTATTGGTTTATGTGGTGCGTAACCATCACCCTGTCTTGCACAATTAATTGAGCTAAATAAATCAAGGATTTCTGAGTTTGTCATTTCCAATACTTCGCTTTCTCTGGAATGATCCATCTAACACCGCCTCTAGGGTCTGCCATATCTGACTCATATCTTGGTATCAAATGAATATGGAGGTGTGGCACTGTTTGACCGGCTTCTTTACCGTCATTAATTCCAATATTGAATGAGGGCGGATTGAATTCCTTCTTAAGTTGCTTTTGAGCGCTTTCTAATAAAGCCAGTAACGCTAACTTTTCATCTTGGGTAGTTTCAAAAAAAGACCCAACATGTCTTTTAGGAATAATCAGTGTGTGACCTTCAGAAATTGGGTAGCCATCCCTAATGACAATCGCAAATTTATTGGAGT
>JACCDH010902946.1_pt1 | contig 16444 bp, 13 predicted proteins | sample 7442481 | NCBI WGS metagenome assembly JACCDH01 (sample SAMN15323433, study PRJNA562643) | freshwater metagenome | isolation source: river surface water | place: USA:Blue River Watershed | collected 2017-08-15
CCAAGCGCCGCATGCGGTGATTAACGTTGATCCGCAACGATTCCAGCAAATTCTTGCCAATTTGCTGTCCAATGCCGTCAAGTTCTCACCCAAAGGTAACAGCGTGATCCTGCGCGCTAGCACCCAAGTGCACCAACTGGTAATCGAAGTGCAAGACACCGGCTGCGGCATCCCAGACGCCTTCAAAGAACGGATCTTCCAGCCGTTTAGCCAAGCCGACGGCGCCGATAGTAAAGCGCGCCTTGGCACCGGCTTGGGCTTGTCGATCAGCAAAAAACTGGTGCTGCAAATGGGCGGGCAGCTCAGTTTTTCCAGTGAAGTGGGCATCGGCACCACCTTTGAACTGCGCTTTCCGCTACTGCAGTCTTAATCCCACAGGTGTTGGAACTTGGGCCGCGGTGCATCCTGCAACGCCAACCCATGCGCCGTCATGGTGCGAGTGGGCAGCGCTTCACGGCTAATAGCGCCCTCTAACGTCAGCGCCAAATCGCGCGCAAACACCCGATTGCCGATGTACCAACTGTGGTTAAAGGTGCCAAGACGCACCGCTGTACTTGGGTCGATGGTTTGAAAGTAGTCACCGCAGTCGACATTCACCGCTTTGGGATGAGCGCCGCTTGGCAAACCGACGCGACCAACACGCGCTGCGGTGCCCAAGCGTTTCGCGTTAGAAACCGCCAACACGCGATCAAAGGGGTTGGAGTAATTGGTCAGGCGCATAATACGATTAAACAGCGGCTGCGCCCATTGGCTATCGGCACGCAAAGACTCTGCCGCAACATCAGCGCCAATCAATGCAACTTGACCGATTCTCCACGCACTTCGAAACAATTCGCCGTCTTTTTCAGCCTGCGCCAGCGCTTCCATAATCACGTAGGCACCGGTGGAATGCCCTAGTAAGTGCACATTAGTCACACAACCTTGCTGCTGCCCTTGTTGCAACACCTTGATGCCGCGCACCAGTTCAATGGCGGTTTTGCTGGCGTCCAGGCGATCTTCTAGATAGTTCAGCGTCGAATCATCGCTTGGCCAATCAAAACCAATCACCACGCCGCGCCAACCTTCTGCGCGTAAGTCGTGCGCCAGCTGACGTTGGCGGCGCATCACAATATCTAAGTCATTGTTATAACCATGAATAAACACCAACACATCACCGGCGGGACTAACAGAATTGGGGTTACAGTCGCCATCAGCAAGCGCCCGCACTTCATCTAACCATTGCTGACGTGCTTGCTGGGTGGTTAAGCGATACTCAGGCGTTGGCACCGGCGCATCATATGGCACTTTTAGGTAACTAATCACACCAGGTTCGGCGTCAAATTGGTTGGTTTTATTGCGAATACGTCGAGTTGAAATCAGGTAATCAAAAGTCAGAGCACAGTCCATCACAGCCAAAGTCCGTTGTAGTGAAAAGCCAAAATCGAAAGAAAAACAGTGGGATCAAGCTACTGTGGGACTGGTAAAAAACCAAGATTTATTTACATCCATGTGTATCTTTCGTAACTATCGTCCCGATTTTGGCTTTTTACATGACAGCTTGATTGAATCAGGTAATCGGCGATTTTTGAGGAAATATAGGTTTTTTTGAGGGTTTTTCTACTTTTTTGCAGGAGACTCTTTATAAGGCGACAACATTAAAAACCAAACATATCCGGCGTCGGATCTTGGTCGGCTTCCAGCTGCACGTCAATTTTTCCGGCCAGCCGCGCGGCGTCGCGACGAATGCGGCGCTGTTCTAATAACTTCAGAATTTTCGCCCGCTCCGCCACCGGTTTATTGTGCCAATTAAACCGTTCGTCCCGCGAGCGCAAGCACCCGACACAATAACCACGGTTATTGCTGGTGCAGACCCCAATGCAGGGGTTGGGCAAGTCAAACAGTTCTAACTGATCCATCGCACTCGTATCATTGGCTGACACAGCAGCGGCAGGCTGCTGCGGGGGAATTTTGAGTCTACTCAATTGCTGGAATTCTGACTAGTTGTCCGTGGAGGAGTTGTCCGTGGACAGCCACCAGTAGTTGTCCGTGGACACCCACCCGAAGACGTCCCGGACTGTGGACACCCACCCGAATAGTTCCCGCGGAAAACCGTGGACACCCACCCGAAATCGGACTGTGGACACCCACTTGGACCACCGTTCGCGGACATCCACCCGACACGCCAGCAATGGCTGTCCTGCCAAAAATTCTACACCGGTCGACAAATTGCAAAATGCTAACAAGACTGTGGACACCCACCTGTTGAAACACTGATCAGGCGGCTGTGGATTTTGCGCGGATCAAGGATAAAAAAGGACACCGGTTTATGGGTGTCCATTTGTTTCCAATTGGATTGTTCAGTTTGAAGATCGGTTGTATTTTCAGCCTGTAGAACCTTTCTATAAATAGGACGAGCACACAACGGGGAAACTGTGGACAGCCACTACAAGACCTAAGGTGAGAACATGAGTGTTCGCTTTTCTAACAGATTTTTTAGCAATCGATCAAGCTTGCGAGAAAGCTGATACTAAACATGCTTGATTCGTTTCAAAAGTTCATAGATTTTGAGCTAGATGTGTTTAAAAAAGTTCGTGAACTTACCCTGTCCTACAAGCAGAGCAGCCTTTTACCAGCCATCATGCTAGGTATTTACTAGATATATAAAAAAATAATGGGACTTATGGACACTCACGTTATGTTTAGGGGAATAAAAATGAGATTTCCAATGTTGGTGATTTTATTATTTCTATCGTTTTTTTCATTTAATACAGAGGCTAGCAGAAAGCTTGGTGTGACAAATCTAGTGATATACGAATATGAAAATGGTACATACAGGGTTAAAGCGGTTCATGTTGCAAAAGCTCGTCAAGGAAAAGAGTATCTGAATTTTAAGGTGTGTGGGAAAGAATACGGCGTTGAGGGTGGACATGGCGGAACATGGCTTGAACTAGAGAAATGTGACTTGGTACAAGGAGAGACTTATGTTGATTTATATTACGTAGCGCCTATATCTAACGAAAAAAATTATTTTGAGAGATTTTATCCTGAAAAGTGTGTGTTAAAAAAAGACTATTATGATATTGCATACGATGAAAGTGGTGTTTTGGACTTCTACATGGCAAGTAATCAGAAAGACTACATAACAATATCTGACCTTGAAGGTGTTGTCTTAGACAAGTTTAAAATCATACGAGGTTGCGATTATTTTAATTCGTTTAAAGGCATCAAGAAGGGAAACCCTATATTCGTGAATGGGAAAAAATTAACTATGAAATAAACACCTAAGCCACCCGCTGTACTTTAATGCAATTCTGGTTCACAAAAATCACAGGGGTTGTCCAATCAGGCGCTGCCATGCAATCGGACAGTGGACACCCACTTGGACCACCGTTCGCGGACATCAACCCGACACGCCAGCAATGGCTGTCCTGCCAAAAATTCTGAGTTGTCCGCTGGCTAGTTTTCCGTGGACAGCCAACACCGGTCGACAAATTGCAAAATGCTAACAAGACTGTGGACACCCACCTGTCACCGACCATGGACAGCCACCTGTTGAAACTTCAGCGACTCAGTTCGCGCTTGGCTCTGCACGGAAAAACCAGACGTTTTGAATTTTCCCATCGATCACTTCATAAATCACTGCGATGTCCGTAGGCTGCTCACTGATGCCATAAACCCGTTCATGCTCGATAACTTTGTTACCCAGTTCGATACGATTCAGGATCTCTGCTCGCAAGCCTGGGGTTTGAAATCGTTGCCGATAAACCTCAGTAAACGCTAACTTACCGACAATTACTGGTTCACGCTTTGGTTCCCGATATACCCGCACATCATCTGCAAACACCGCGACAAAGGCGGCTAAATCACGCTTGTTATAGGCCTCTAGCTGCGCCTTTGCCGCTGCTAACGGTGATAACACGTGGTTGTTAGGCGTGTCTCTCAGGGGCTGACTGCTCACCTGCCCTTGAACGAACACCAATCCCAACATCAGTCCCTGCCACAGTCGATGCAGTATTCTGTGAAAGTGCGAATACATAAACAAACTCCAAAACTCTTAACTCAGCAACCTCGTTGAATCATACTGCCCATCATACGGACGATAAGTAAATGAAAATTGAACAACCACCACAGTCCGTGGACACCCACTCCACAATGAAAACAGACTTAAACCGTGGTTCCCCCATCCACTACAACATGGCACTAGTTGTTCCGTAGGGATTCAAAGAGTGTCGTTCTAACGTCCATAGACTTACGCCAGCTGGCAATATCTTGAACTAGCAACTCATAACGATACTCTTCAGGCTCTACGCGAGGGATCAAACACCTATGGATCTCGATAGCTAACTGATTAAGACTCCATACAATTGTGTCTAAGCTATCTTCTGATTCAGACCATGCCTCGTAGATTGAATGTCCATAATATTCATTACATTCACGAATTATATGTTCTATTTGAACTAACGAACTTCCAAGCAACGCCTCAACACTTGTAACTTTATTCTTCGAACCATCAAAACTAGCGCTAAATGCCACATCTTTAAAACCACGTAAGCGAACTCGTTTTAAATAAATTAAACATCGATCGTGAATATAGTCAGCACCTTTCTGGTAGGCATAGGACCGATATTCACGTTTTGCAAAATTTCGAATAGTCCTGATATCAGAATTAAAAAGCTGCTCTGCATCTATATACCTGTCACTACATGGTGCTATCAGAGACTCTGTCTCTACCAATACACTATTTTTTCCAGTGTAAGTGAGTGTTAGCTGGTTGTTTTTAAGACATACGTCAACATTATTAGACGCCCATAAATGCAGGCAATCTTCCAGCGCAGACAATGGTGAGCAAACAATAAATGTGATACTTCGAAACCTTTCATTTTGAATATTATCTAAACTAAATTTTCCAATTCGAGCTTCTGAAAATTCAATATCATTGATTAAAATCCCACGTTGTAAAAATACATCGATACTATGCTGTTCGAATTTTGCTTCGTAGCAGGTATTTTTCATCAGCTCAAGAATTGGCACATTCCAAATAAGCGATGTGTTGATGGCGTCCACTCGGAGGGTTTCAACAGGTTCTGAGCTGGGCCATCTCGCGCTTTGCTGACTAGAGGTTTCGGGCATAGGCGCTTGGAATTCGCGCGAGGGCATGTCCACTGACTCCGTCGGGGCACTAAACTGTTGAGGCTGTTGTGCAGTTTTTCTAAAAAGTCGACCTAACCGTTTAAAGTCAATCCAGCACAGCAAACGCTCCCAGAACTGAGACGTCTTACGATTGAACAAGGGTGGCATCGCGCAATCCTTTTTGATGCAGGGGACGCTTCAGGGTATAGAACAGCTCGCCGAAAACCAACCACTCACACCCACCCAGCTAACCTATTGTTTACCAATGCGTTTATTTTTCCACCCGCAGCCATCCATACCGCTTTTTTCGTGAAACCGAAAAATAATCGTTGACGCAGGACTTTTAGACGGCTATTTATAAAAAAAGGCGCTGGTTTGGAGTGGTCTCCAACGCAGCACAACGAATTTACGAATTACGGAAACGAAGTTACCTAACATGCGCGGCAACAACATCCTGAACATTATCGTCGTCCTCATTAGCGTGGTGATTATTAGTCACCGCGGGGGCCGGTGTTTGGGATTCGACAGGTAACGTAAACCGCCAGATTCCAGCAAAACCCCCGCACCGCAAGGTCCGGGGGTTTTCTGTTTTAAGGCCCCGGCAAAAAAGCGATGCGGTGATGGAATACCAAAAACTGCAAGACAAAACAAAGGCTTAAGTGAGGACAACATGACCGGTGCAGAATTAGTGATCCAGCTGTTAGCGCAACATGGCGTACACAGCGTGTTCGGATACCCAGGCGGGGCCATCATGCCCATCTACGACGCCTTGTACCAAAGCCCGGTCAAACACTATCTGTGCCGCCACGAACAAGGTGCCGGCTTCGCGGCCATCGGCTATGCCCGCGCTAGCGGCAACACTGGGGTGTGTTTTGCCACCTCAGGCCCAGGCGCCACCAACTTGGTCACTGCCCTTGCCGATGCGTTGCTGGATTCTGTGCCGGTGGTGGCCATCACTGGCCAAGTGTCGCAAGCGGTTGCCGGTACCGATGCGTTCCAAGAAGTCGATGTGCTGGGCATGAGTTTAACCGTCACCAAACACAGTTTTTATGTGCGCCGCGTCGAGGATTTAGCCGCGACCTTGCACGAGGCGTTTTTGCTGGCGCAAAGCGGCCGTCCAGGCCCGGTGCTAGTGGATATCCCAAAAGACGTGCAATTGGCACAGGTCAGCGCGCACTTGCCGCAACTGGCAGAGGTGGCAACACCTGCAGGCGCTGCGGCCTTCCCTGCTGAGCTGGCCGAAGCGGTGGCGCTGCTGCAACAGAGCAAAAAGCCGCTGGCCTATATCGGCGGCGGCGCGCACATGGCAGGCGCCTTGCCTGAGCTAAATCAGTTTTTACGCGCCACCGGTATGCCGTCAGTCACGACGTTAAAGGCCATGGGTTCGGTGGATAAATACAACCCGCTGTATCTGGGCATGCTGGGCATGCACGGCACGCAAGCGGCGAATTTGGCGGTGCAACAATGCGATTTGTTGGTGTGTTTAGGCGCGCGTTTTGATGACCGAGTCACTGGGCACTTGGCGCGTTTCGCGCCGCACGCCAAGGTGATCCACTTGGATATAGATCCAGCCGAAATCAATAAGTTACGCGCCGCAACTGTGGCGATGTGTGGTGACTTAAAGCAGCTGCTGCCGGCGATGACGGTGCAGCTGGATAACCCGGCCTGGCGCAATGAATGCGCGGAGCTGAAGCATCAATTCGGCTGGCGTTACGATCACCCAGGCGATCGGATCTACGCGCCGGCGTTTTTGCGCCAAGTCAGCGACGCGTTGCCTGCAAACACTATCGTCAGCTGCGACGTGGGCCAGCACCAAATGTGGGTGGCGCAGCACATGCAATTCGGTTCGCCGCGCAATCATTTGTCCAGCGGCGGGCTTGGCACCATGGGCTTTGGTTTGCCGGCGGCGATCGGCGCGAAGGTGTCGCGGCCGGATGATATGTCGGTGCTGGTGACGGGCGATGGGTCGTTCATGATGAACGTGCAGGAGCTGGCGACGATCAAGCGGTTCCGGTTGCCGGTGAAGATCATCGTGCTGGATAACCAGCGGCTGGGGATGGTGAAGCAGTGGCAGCAGTTGTTTTTCTCGGGGCGTTACAGTGAGACGAACTTGGAGGACAACCCGGATTTTGTGTCGCTGGCCGCTGCGTTTGCGATCCCAGGGCACAGTATCAGTCGGAAAGATGAGATGGCGGACGCCATCGAGAGCATGCTGAATTGGCCGGGGCCGTATTTGCTGCATGTTCGGATCAATGAATTAGATAACGTCTGGCCGCTAGTGCCGCCGGGCGCCGCCAACCAAGAGATGCTGATGGAGACCGCGCCATGATGACGCCACATACGTTAACGATCCGCACGCGCAATGACGCGGTGGCGGTTGAGCGATTGCTGCAAGTGACGCGGTATCGGGGGTTTCAGTTGGTGGGGATGCAGCTGCGCGAGCAGGCGGACCAGCAAGGGATGGTGATCGAGCTGCAGGTGCAAAGTGAGCGGCCGCTGAGTTTGCTGACGGGGCAGCTGGCGAAGTTGTATGACGTGTTGCAGTTGGATGTGCACGGGGTGCAGGCGCAGCTGCGGGCGTGAGGGTTGGTGGTTCGGTTGGTGGGGTTGGTTAACAGCGTTCTCGATTCGAACTTCGGCTCAGCGGTGAGTTTGATAAAAGCGGTTCACTGAGTGGGCTTAGGTTTGACGGCTGGTTTGGTTAACAGCGGTTCTCGAATGAGCTTGGGTTCAACGGCGCAGTGATCGACACGCAGACACGTCGTGAACCCATCCATGGGGACTCGTCATCGCCCGTCCAGGGCGCTGACGGTCAGCTTAGTCGACCACCGCGCTCGTTTTGGATGGTTGGGTTGGTAAAAAGCGTCCTTGATTGGGCTTAGGTTTGACGGTTGGTTGAGTTGGTTAACAGCGTTCTCGATTTGAACTTCGGCTTAGCGGTGAGTTTGTTTTAGCAGCGTTCTCGAATGAACCTGGGTTCAACGGCACGGTAGTCGACACGCAGGCACGTCCCAACGCTGGTAAAAAGACCATCCATGGAGACTCGACATCGCCCGTCCAGGGCGCTGACGGTCAGCTTAGTCGACCACCGCGCTCGTTTTGGCAAGTCAGGTTGGTAAAAAGCGTTTTTGAATCGAACTGAGTTTCAACATCGGATTTGTTAAAAGCAGATTTTTTTAAGAAAGCTGAGTTGGTCAACAGCTGCGCTTGGATGGAACTTCGGTTTAACAGCGTTCTCGAGTTAAACCACGATGTAACGGCAGATTTGGTTCGCAGCGATTCTTAAACCGAACTCAAACCAAACCGCCACCAATAAAAAACAAATCACCACAAGCAACACCATCCATGGGTTGGGGTGGTGCAAGGGGCGAGATTTGCGGTTTTTCTGCTGATTTTGCCCCGAAATTCTCGACTTAGTGCTGGTCAAGTTGTCACTTTTCGGCTGATAATGCAAAGCCATAATAAGCACGGGCAAAGCCCGGCGGACTGTCTCCTAAGGAGACGGCATATCAACCAAGTGCCCCTGATCACAGCATCTGGCAGGTTTACCTGCGAGTTGCAGTTTTAAATTCTCAGGAGTACAGCAATGCCTAAATTACGTTCAGCAACCACCACCGAAGGCCGCAATATGGCGGGCGCTCGTGCGCTGTGGCGCGCGACGGGTGTGAAAGACACCGACTTTGGTAAACCTATCATCGCGGTGGTGAACTCATTCACCGAATTTGTGCCAGGCCACGTGCATTTGCGCGATTTGGGCAAGTTGGTGGCGCAAACCATCGAGCAACATGGCGGTATCGCTAAAGAATTCAACACCATCGCTATCGATGACGGCATCGCTATGGGCCATGGTGGTATGTTGTATAGCTTGCCGTCGCGCGAAATTATTGCCGATTCGGTCGAATACGTGGTGAACGGTCACTGCGCGGACGCGATGGTGTGTATCTCAAACTGCGACAAAATCACGCCGGGCATGTTGATGGCAGCGCTGCGGTTAAATATTCCGGTGATCTTTGTCTCGGGCGGGCCGATGGAAGCGGGTAAAACCAAATTATCGGACAAAATCATCAAGTTAGACTTGGTCGATGCGATGGTATCGGCCGCAGACCCGAAAGTGACGGACGCCGAAAGCGCTCAAATCGAACGCAGCGCCTGCCCGACGTGCGGCTCCTGCTCGGGCATGTTCACCGCCAACTCGATGAACTGTTTAGTCGAAGCGCTGGGCTTGGCGCAGCCGGGTAACGGCTCGTTGTTGGCCACGCATGCCGACCGTAAGCAGCTGTTTTTATCAGCCGGCGAGCGCATCATGCAGCTGACCAAACGTTGGTATTTCAACGATGACGTAACCGCGCTGCCGCGCTCGATTGCCAACAAAACCGCCTTTGAAAACGCCATGATGCTGGACATCGCGATGGGCGGCTCGACCAACACTGTGCTGCATTTATTAGCCGCGGCGCAAGAAGCGGAAGTCGACTTTGGCATGGACGACATCGACCGTTTGTCGCGCATCGTGCCGCATTTATCCAAAGTAGCGCCGTCGACGCAAAAATACCATATGGAAGACGTGCATCGCGCCGGTGGCGTGGTGGCTATTTTGGGCGAATTATTACGCGCTGGCCTGTTAAACCCAGACACGCCGCACGTTGCTGGTAGTTCGCTGGGGGATGTATTAAGCCGCTACGACATCGTCACAACGCAAGATGACGCGGTGAAAGACTTTTTCCGCGCAGGCCCAGCGGGCATTCGCACTACCCAAGCCTTTTCGCAAGATTGCCGCTACCCAACGCTGGACGATGACCGCGAAAACGGCTGTATCCGCAGCAAGGCACACGCCTATTCGCAAGACGGCGGCTTGGCGGTGTTGTTCGGCAACTTGGCGCCCAACGGCTGTATCGTGAAAACCGCCGGTGTCGATAAAGACAACCTCACCTTTAACGGCGTGGCGCGGGTATTTGAATCGCAAGACAGCGCCGTCGAGGCCATTTTAGGCGGCGTGGTGCAAGCCGGCGACGTGGTGATCATTCGCTACGAAGGCCCGAAAGGCGGCCCCGGCATGCAAGAAATGTTGTACCCAACGAGCTACTTAAAATCGATGGGCCTTGGCAAAGCGTGCGCCTTGGTCACTGACGGTCGTTTCTCAGGCGGCACCTCGGGCTTGTCGATTGGCCACGTGTCTCCAGAAGCCGCCAGTGGCGGTGCCATTGCGCTGGTCAACGACGGCGACGGCATCGCCATCGATATTCCAAACCGCAGTATTAACATCCAAATTAGCGACGACGAACTGGCCGCGCGCCGCGCCGCGATGGACGCCAAAGGCAAAGACGGCTACAAGCCGCTAAACCGCACGCGTTACGTCAGCCCAGCGCTTAAAGCCTACGCCTTGCTGGCCAGTTCAGCCGACAAAGGCGCGGTGCGCGACTTGTCGAAGTTGGATGATTAAACCAAGCGTTGCAGCGCTGGCACGGCCAAAGAGGCCTGCCGCGCGCTGCAGCCAACGTCAGGCCTTAACGCCTGGCAGCTCTGCCCAAACGCGCTTTCAACTTGTACATAAACCTGAAACATCAGCGCGCCCCAGAGCCATCAATAAAGCGGTGAAGAGAGAAAATCATGAGTGTGGTGTCGTTAGAACAGGCCAGTAACAATCCAGCCCCAGCCGTGCAAGTGGCACCGGCTGAACTTGCCGCAGCGCTGCAACAGCAGTATTTGCGCGAGATTTTATTGTCGCCTGTGTACCAAGCTGCGGTCGAAACGCCGCTGCAGCCGATGAAAAAACTCGAGCAGCGCCTCGGGTGTCAGGTGCTGCTCAAGCGTGAAGATCATCAGCCGGTGTATTCGTTTAAGCTGCGCGGCGCCTTTCATAAGCTGCATAAAGTGGCGGCGCGCGGCGATAACAAGCAGGTGATTTGCGCTTCGGCCGGTAACCATGCGCAAGGCGTCGCACTGTCAGCCAGTAAGCTGAACTTAAGCGCCACTATTGTGATGCCGATCACCACGCCAGAAATTAAAGTCAACGCCGTCAAAGCCTTAGGCGGTAACGTGCTGCTGCACGGCACTGCATTTGACGAAGCCAACCGCCACGCCATTGCCTTGTCGGAGCAAACCGGCGCCGTGTACATTCCGCCGTTTGACGACGCCGACGTGATCGCCGGCCAAGGCACGGTGGCGAAAGAATTATTAACCCAGCACCCCAACCTCGACGCCGTGTTTATTCCGGTGGGCGGAGGCGGTTTATTGGCCGGCATGGCGGTGTATATCAAAGCCGTGTTGCCCAATGTGCGGGTGATTGGCGTGGAGCCCGACGACGCCGCTTGTTTAGCTGCGGCCCTCAAAGCCGGCGAGCCCGTAACGCTGGAGCGCGTGGGCCTGTTCGCCGACGGCGTGGCCGTCAAACGCATCGGCAACGAAACCTTCAAACTGGCGCAGCTGTTTTGCGACGAAGTGGTAACCGTCAGTAGCGATGAGATCTGCGCCGCCATCAAAGACATCTTCGATGACCTGCGCGCCGTGGCCGAACCCGCCGGCGCCTTGGCCTTAGCTGGCTTGAAAAAGTATGCGGCGCTGCAGGGTTACAGCGAAGATGCTGGCAACAGCAACGCGCATTCGCAAGAAAACAGCCTCGCGCCCAGCTACGCCGCGGTGTTAAGCGGTGCCAACTTAAACTTCGACACCTTGCGTTACGTCTCCGAACGCTGCGAACTGGGCGAGAAAAAAGAAGCCGTGTTCGCCGTCACCATCCCCGAAGAAAAAGGCAGCTTCCGCCGCTTCTGCCAAACTTTGGGCGGGCGCGCCATCACCGAATTTAACTACCGCTACGCCAGCGACGACAAAGCGCATATCTTTGTCGGCATCAAACTGCGCCACGGGGCCGAAGAGCTAAAACAAGTCACGCAGGCCCTGACCGACGCCGGCTACGACTTCCAAGACCTGTCAGACGACGAACTGGCCAAACTGCACGTGCGTTACATGATCGGCGGCATGCCACCGCGCCTGGTGCAAGAACAGGTGTACCAGTTCAACTTCCCCGAATATCCCGGCGCGCTGATGAACTTCTTAAACCTGCTCGGCGAAACCTACAACATCACGCTCTTTCACTACCGCAACCACGGCGCCGCCACCGGCGACGTCCTCGCCGGCTTTGAAATAGCCGACCACGCCGACATAGCCCAGCACCTAGACGCCCTCGGCTACCCGTACCAGCTAGTCAGCGGCAATAACTCGTATAAAACGTTTTTGACGGCGGGTTAGTGGGTAAAAAGATGTTTGGGTTGGAGCAAAAGCGCAACGGGAGTTGCGCTTTGGTCTGTATTGAGCGAATTGCGGTCGTCTAAAACAGGAGGCTGAGGAAAAACAAATGTCGACTTTGATTATTTGCGGAAAATCGAATTTTCGTGATGTAACCATTCCCCCCACGCATTGATTTTATGAGGATTTTAAAGCCTATAAAATTCCCGCTAAGTTGGCTTGTCAATTGGCCAGTTTAAATACGACATTTTGCCGACCAACCTACTTTTTGCTGACTCAAAAAAATTTACACACTTCACAGCTTATATAAAAATCTACTGTCAATTTTTTACGTATCACGCGCAAGTTCTATGTAGTTCAAGGCCAAGTTCTACAGCTTAAAGGATCGCCACCTTCATCAAACCCCCAAGACTTGATGATCAATGTGTCTGGGTCGACCACATAATAAGTCATACATTTTCCAACCCATTCTTTCTTGGGGTAGGTCGGTAATACTTCTTCGCTACTATAGTGATAAATTAAGTTCCCTTGATTATCTTTAGTAATATGTGTGAAACCCGGTCCACCTATTAAAAAATCTGCCCGTATTAGCTTGCCTGCCATTTCAAATCTATATGGCTCAGTGTAAACGACTTTTGTACCAACCATGCTGTTTTCGTAATTAACATAATCATCATGCCCGGGCGCAGAACAGCCAAGTAATAGCAATAGTGAAATACAGCAAGCTTTAAAAAAATATGATTTAATCATGTTTTTGGCCTTTTTGTATTAACTCTAGATAGTACTAAATTAATATGGTCGCTGAGCAAGCACGAAGCCACCCACTGTAATTAAATGTGATGCGGCTATACAACACAATTGCTGCGGCTCTCCAACGACGAACTGGCCCGCGACACGTGCCTGACATCCATGTATTTCCTTAGTCCGACAGCCGGACCATAACCGCTATAGCCGCTTCGTTTTAGATGGCAAGGTGAACGGTTTTGCTATCTGCCGCCGCTGGCCGGTATGTTGTAACGAGCCTATGGATCAGCGGAGCGTTGCTTCTCTGAAGCGCACGCCTCTCACTTTCCTTTTGGGTTCTTCGCATGCCAGGCCTCAGTAATAATCGGCACTGCGGCTTTATCCACGCAGGCTTTGACTTTGGCTTTTTTGCTGCCGAATTGTTGTTCGCAGTCTTTGGCGACGGTAAATAATGCGGCGTAGGTTTTGGCGGAGTGAATATCGCCGACTTCGGTCAGGCAGATGTTAAAAAAATACTCGCGGGCGGCGACGGGTTTCAGGCCGTCGGTTTTGTAGGCGAATTTCAGTAAGTGCTGTGGTACGTCTTGTTGCCAGTAGCCAGCGGGGGCTTTGGGAACGCGCTTTTGCAGCTCGGTTTCAACGCCCTGGCGCGGGAAGCCGTCGGCGCGTATGGTCAGCATTAATTCAACCAAATCTGCCTGTTGTCCACACTCGGTGCGGGCATCTGCAGCGCTGGCTGTAGTGGCAAATTGTAAGGCCAACAGGGCCAGCATTCCTTTGAATCTGTTAATTTTAATCATCCTGAATAGTTGTTCTGGCTCCCTGCAGCCGTGTTGGCAACAAGAGTTTGGATAATCTAACAACCGGCACGCAAGTTGTCGAACAGCGGGAAGCTCAGGCCGCTGAATATTCTTCCTTATCCCGTCATCAGTTTTGCCACGGCCAAACCCGACAGCAACACCTAGGCCACCCACTGTAATTTAATGTGATGCGGGCATACAAGGAAATTGCTGTGGCTGTCCGACGACGAACTCCCTTACCAGCTAGTCAGCGGCAATAGCTCGTACAAGACGTTATTGACGGCTGGTTAGTGGGTAAAAAGAGGTTTGGGTTGTATGATCAAATCGACCTATGATCGGCTGAATATTGAACACCCTCGAAGTCGTTTGTAATGCCAATCTCATAGGGTTTAGGTAGCGAATCAAACTCGCTCGCTTAAGATTTTCTTTGCTTCACGCAGATCAATTTTTGCTTTATGTCCATGTTTTTCCAAAAGATGTAATAAATTCGAACCATCTAACAGCGTAAGAGGTTTGCCTTTGGCAAATTCATAAGCATCAGGCCCAAAGTTAGAGGTGGTTACGAGAATGCCTTTTGTTGCACCTTCACTCATAGTGGTTCCATAAAGATCTCTGACTGCAGATACACCCACAACATTCGTATAACGCTTTGCCTGAATCACAATTTTCCCACCTCGGATTGGATCGGGGTCAAATGCAACAGCATCCACACCGCCATCACGGCTAGCTTGCGTGATTTTGACTTCACCGCCTGAACTTGAAAATTCTTTGTGGAAAATTTCTCTAATCAGATTCTCAAAATCCTGCCAGTCCATTGCAGCTAGATTTTCACCTTCATCAAGCTTGTTCGCGACATCATAAGGCGAGACAAACCGCCTATCTTCCTTATTAATATTTTGGATTGGTGCGACTGGAATCAACCCATGTAGCTTGCTGCTTCCCACACCCTTTAGCTCTTTAAAACACATTTTTGGATCTACGTGTTCCAGATTGATTGCCAAAAATTCATCTTTGCTTGCCTGCAGAGAGATAATGCATGCATTGCTTTTTTGTCCCGTAGCCTTACTTGTAGATTGAACCCAACCATTAAAGACCACTGAATAAAGTGCGTCTGCTACGTCTGCCTCGTATAACTCATGTATCGTCCTTAGTGCGATTTGATAAAGGACACTGTCATAAAGTTTGTTAAGAGCGACTTCTGAAATATGACTCTCGGTAAACTCGTCGTTTGAAGCCACATATTTCACTGATTTTAGAGTAGGCAAAGCAGAAATATCAGGGAGGGCATAATCAACGACAAGGGTCTTGTTTGCTGATGAATAATCAATATCCCAATCCTGTGGGAAGAAATCTGGATATTTAGAGTTACTTAGCACCATTTCACAGTAATCGACCACGGCGCTATCTACTCGCATCAAATACTTTTCTTTGGAAGCACGGATATTCTGATTAGTTTCTTGTTGTTTATTATCATATTCCGCTTTTGCTATCTCCCAATTGCTGATACTTATTTCGAACTGCTCATCACTAGACTTGGTCATTGCTTCATAAGTTTTCTTTTTAATAACCCATCCGGCATGATCTTTTTTAAAACGGTCTTGAACTTCGTTGAGTTTTCTCTGGCCTCTACTTTTGAACAGCTTGTCGAATAAACCCAGTTTTATCTGATAGATGGCATTTGATGCATGTGGCTCCACTGGGGCAGGTATAGGTTTTGCTTTGATGGGCTTGGGCGTTGGAAATGGCGTCTTATCTTCAAGGGATGACCAATCAATCGCATCATCCACTGATAAGGTATACCGTAGAATATTTTCAAGTGCATCAAGTTGTGATTGTGCTTCAGCGGTTCTTATTTGTGCTAAATCTTTTTTATCGGCTTTATCCCGGATAGACCATTCTTTTTCTTGATTTCGCTTACCTGCTGCCAATTTTTTCTGCCACATTTCATTCCAAATGTGTTTTTGAGCTATTGCTTTCTGCTCAACTACATATCTATCACGGCCTCGGATATGACGATATTTATTCAGTCCTTCATGACGAATTTCTATTTCCCATATATCGTACTTAGCCACTATATATTCACTCCATTGAACTTATTTTAATCAAAGCTAAACTCCGGGACTTACCCATAAATGCTCGCAGTATGAAAATGGCTATAGGATTTTCAAGCTATTGATTGGAAATCTGATTTCCTGCAAGAAGTAACCGCTGCATTCCAATATTACATCCAGTCAACTTACAGCCACGCCCCGAAGATTGCAACAGATGTGAATGGCAAGGCTCATCAAACTTTGCCCCAAATTTTTAGCAAATGCACCAAACGAATCAGTTACTTACCCATTCAAGCCGCTGCACCAGCCCCCGCCAACTTCACCTCACAGCTATCCCCCACCCTGCGGAAAAACATATTGCCAAAGGCCTTGGTGCGGAATACGTAATAAAAGCCGTGGGGTTGGCGGTAGAGCAGTGGGTAGTTCACGGCGACGGGATGCGGGGTTTGCATGCGGATGGACCACTTTTCTGGCGATTCGTTGGCCCAGCGGATGGTGCCG
>JACCDH011710468.1_pt1 | contig 16444 bp, 15 predicted proteins | sample 7442481 | NCBI WGS metagenome assembly JACCDH01 (sample SAMN15323433, study PRJNA562643) | freshwater metagenome | isolation source: river surface water | place: USA:Blue River Watershed | collected 2017-08-15
ACTGCGAGGCCCGAGTGGCTGACGGCGTAAACAGGCATGTCTGCGGACGATTCGGGGTGCTGGGTAATGCAGCCCGCGCTGATGAGGGCGGCCAGCACTTTGCCGCGTGCACCACCCTTGAGGTGGGCGGGGAAGTGCACCACCAGCCGCTCGGGATGCCCCAAGGCGGCTTCAAGTACTTGTCGTTGGGTCTGACTCAGTGGCATGTGATTTCCTAAGGAAGTTGGGTGATGAAAAATTTCTTCAAAGCACTGCAGCGGCACTGTCGACAGGCGTTGCAGAGGCTGGGGCGGCTGTCCTGGCGCGCCTGGGTTTTGCGGTTGGCGAGCGGGTTGGCTTCGCTGCGCGCTGGCTGGCGTTTTGGCCTGCCTCGTAGGCAGCCTTCAAGGCCGAGCGAATCCCCCAAACCGCCACTTCATGAAAATCCAGCCGATCCCAGTCGCGGGTCTGCAGGGTCTCGACAAAGAGGTGCTCGCGGGCAATTGCTTCGAAAAGCGCGTCGGGGGCGGGGTTGACTTGGCTGGTGCTGTGGTGGCTCATGCGGCGCTCCAAAAAAAGTGGGTCAAAGGGGTTGGGTTAAGAGGTGGCTAAATTGAGATGGTCTGATTGGGCTGATGCACTGCGTTGACAGCGCTATGAACGCTTCATTTGCGAACAACATCAAGTCTGGGCAAGTCTCAGACTGATTCACTCGGACACTGGGCGTGGCTTCACCGGTCATGCCCGCATACGGCCGCACTGACCTGCGCATGCCCTCCAAATCACGCCCAAACCCCTAGCAAATCACCACAGGCAATTCGCCTTACAGACAGCCACGACCCCATGGCTAACGCATTCATCCCTGACCGTGATCTCGAAAGGCCTGTGCCATGAGCCAAACCCTGTCCATGCGTGCTTATGCCCGCCACAGGGGTGTGTCGGAAGGCGCCGTGCGCAAGGCCGTCAACACTGGGCGCATCACGGCCAATGCCGACGGCAGCATCGATGTGCAGCGAGCCGATGAGCAGTGGCAGCGCAACACCGATGCCGCGCAGCAGCGCGGCGCTCAGCGAACGACGCAGCGCCCCGTTCCCAACGAGGCGATCCAAAGCGTGCGCGAGACCTTGGGAGAGACAGGCGGTGTGGCGGGAGTAAACCCTGGTCTAAGCAGCTCCGCGAGCGGCGGAACCACGCTCTTGCAGGCCCGCACAGCCAATGAGGTACTCAAGGCACAGACCAGCAAGGTGCGCTTGGCCCGCTTGAAGGGCGAACTTGTGGACCGTGCGGAAGCGGTGGCCCACGTCTACCGCATTGCGCGCGCCGAGCGTGAGGCATGGCTGAATTGGCCTGCACGCGTAGCGCTGCAGATGGCCTCGGACTTACAAGTGCCGCCGCACCGCATGTACACGCTGCTGGAGAGCGCGGTGCGTCAGCACCTGATCGAAATCGGCGAGATCGCGGTGCAAATCGACTGACGGTGTCTCTCGTCTCACTCCTGCCACCGGCAGCGCCCAAGTTCAGGCCCGTCACATTCAATCTATCAGGAATACCGATGTGCTGGATCACTACGACGGCTGGGAGGCGATCGCGCAAGCATGGCGCGAAGGGCTGACCCCTGACCCTTTGCTCAGCGTGTCTGAGTGGGCCGATCAGTACCGCATGCTCTCGGCCAAGTCGGCTTCAGAGCCGGGGCGCTGGCGCACGGCGCGCACGCCTTACCTGCGCGAGATCATGGATTGCCTATCGCCATCCTCTCCGGTCGAGCGTGTGGTGTTCATGAAGGGTGCGCAGATCGGTGGCACTGAGGCGGGCAACAACTGGATTGGCTATGTGATCCACATGGCACCGGGCCCCATGATGGCAGTGGCCCCAACGGTGGAGATGGCCAAGCGCAACTCAAAGCAGCGCATTGACCCTCTGATCGAAGAAAGCGAGACGCTCTCAGCCCTGATCGCTCCGGCCCGCTCGCGTGACTCCGGCAACACGGTCTTGTCCAAGGAGTTTCGAGGTGGGGTGCTGGTACTCACCGGTGCCAACAGCGCAGTGGGTTTGCGTTCCATGCCGGTGCGCTACTTGTTCCTGGACGAGGTTGACGGTTATCCAGGCGATGTGGAAGGCGAAGGCGATGCGATTTCCCTGGCTGAGGCCAGGACCCGAACCTTTGCGCGCCGAAAGATTCTCATCGTCTCCACGCCCACGATTGCCGGGGCCTCCCGCATTGAGCGCGAGTACGAGCAGTCTGATCAGCGTCACTTCATGGTGCCGTGCCCGCATTGCGCGCATGAGCAGAGGCTGCGCTTTGAGCGCCTGAGCTGGGTCAAGGGCAAGCCCGATACGGCCCACTACCTTTGTGAGGCCTGTGAAAAGCCCATCGAGGAACACGCCAAAACGCAGATGTTGGAGTCGGGCCGGTGGGTGGCCACCTGTCCTGGCCAGAGCCGTACCGCAGGCTTCCATCTGTCCAGCCTCTACAGCCCCATTGGCTGGCGCAGCTGGAAAGAAATTGCCCAGGCCTGGGAGTTGGCGCAAGGCTCAGCGGTAGCGCTCAAGGCTTTTAAAAACACCGAGCTCGGTGAAACCTGGGTGGAGCAGGGTGAGACACCCGAATGGCAGCGCCTGCTGGAGCGGCGCGAAAGCTACCGCATCGGCACCGTGCCCTACGGAGCCTTGTTGCTGGCTGCGGGCATCGACGTGCAAAAAGACCGGATTGAGGTCTCGGTGTGGGGCTTTGGCAGGCAGCAACATGCGTGGCTCATTGAGCACCGGGTGCTCGACGGTGACACGGCTCGCGACTCGGTCTGGCGCCGCTTGGGCGAAATGCTGCAAGAAAGCTGGACCCACGCCAGCGGCGTGACGATGCGCCTTGTGCGCATGGGGCTCGATACGGGCTACGCCACCCAAGAGGCGTACTTTTTCACGCGCACCCAGCGCGATCCCCGGCTCTTGCCGATGAAAGGGGTCGCCCGGGGCGCGGCCTTGGTGGGTTTGCCCACCGCTGTTGACATGACCACCGGTGGCAAACGCCTGCGCCGGGGGCTGAGGGTCTATGCAGTCGTGGGCGGCATTGCCAAGCTTGAGCTCTTCAACCACTTGCGCGCGACGGTGGAAGTCACCGAAGACGGTGAGATCGTTTTCCCTAAAGGGTATGTGCACCTGCCGCAGGTGGACGCTGAGTATGTGCAGCAGCTGTGCTCAGAGCAACTCATCACTCGGCGGGATCGCAATGGTTTTCCGTTTCGCGAGTGGCAAAAGATCCGCGAGCGCAACGAAGCGCTGGACTGCTATGTCTATGCCCGTGCGGCGGCGAGCCTGGCGGGTTTGGACCGCTTTGAAGAGCGCCATTGGATCGAGCTGGAGCGCCAATTGGGTATCCCCGTCGGTGCCGAGCCTCCTGAGCTGCGCATGGACGGGCTTTTTCCGGTGCAACCGGGCTTTGAGACGCCGGAGTTTTTGATGGCCCAGCAAAGTAGCCAGGCGTTGGGAACCGAGTGGCCCGTCCAGTTGGATGCTTCATACGAAGCGCCGGAAGATTCTGAACTTGAAGCGGCTGAGGTGGGGCCGCCCGCGAAATCAATACCTGAGGTGCGGCCCGATGTATCGCTCGATGTACCGCCCGATCTGCCGTCACATCAGCCCCTTTTTGAGCAGTTCGAGCAGCCCTTCATGGTCCCGCAAAAGGCACCGCCCGTGCCGGGCGCCATGGCCTTTCCGCCAACCCCGGGCGCTCTGGCTTCCGCGCGCCGGGTGATTCGCAGCAACTGGATGAAATGAAAGTACGTCATGAACGATCCCTTTGGGTTCACCGCCGCCCAATCAGTTGCTGTCCCCACCGGCTACACGCCGCAGCACCTGCAAGCTCTGCAGGAGGCCTTGGCCAGCGGCGAGCAGCGTGTGGCCTATGAAGGGAAAAGTGTGGAGTACCGCAGCGTTGCCGATCTGAAGGCCGCCATCGCCCAAGTGCAGTCCGCACTGGCCAGCGAGGCAGGCCGAACCAAAACGCGCCAGATCCGCGTGACCACTTCTAAAGGTTTGTGATGGCTTGGCTCGGACAATTAAAGCGCCGGCTTTTGGGCTTGAGCTTGGGCGCGCCGCCGGTTTACGAGGGCACCGGAGGGGGACGCCGGGCCTTGGCCTGGATGCCCAGCAACCCTGGGGCCGTGGCGGCGCTGTCCCTGGCTCAAGACGAGCTGCGCGCCAAAAGCCGTGACCTGGTGCGGCGCAACGCCTGGGCCGCCGCCGGGATCGAAGCCTTTGTGGCCAATGCCATCGGCACGGGCATCAAGCCTCAAAGCATGATGCAGAACCAGACGATACGCGAGGCGATCCATAGCCTGTGGTGGGACTGGTGCGAGCAGGCCGATGCAGCGGGCCTGACAGATTTCTATGGATTGCAAGCCCTGGCGACTCGGGCGATGCTCGAAGGTGGCGAGGCACTGGTCCGACTGCGCTACCGCCGCACCGAAGATGGCCTGCCAGTGGCGCTACAGATCCAGGTCCTCGAAGCCGAGCACCTGCCGACCACCCTGAACCGCGATTTGCCCGGTGGTAACGTCATTCGGTCCGGCATTGAGTTCGATCGGCTGGGGCGCCGGGTGGCTTACCACCTCTACCGCTCGCACCCGAACGATGGGTTGCTGGCCCCCATGTCCAGCAGTGATGGGGGCGGCGGCCTGGATACCGTGCGGGTGGATGCCAGTGAAGTGATTCACCTGTTTCGCCCGCTGCGTCCCGGTCAGATCCGGGGTGAGCCTTGGCTCACCCGGGCGCTCGTAAAACTCAACGAGCTGGATCAGTACGACGACGCCGAACTGGTGAGGAAGAAAACGGCGGCCATGTTCGCCGGGTTCATCACCCGCATGGCCCCAGAAGACAACCTGATGGGCGAGTCGGCGGACGATGCCAACGGCGTGGCACTGGCGGGCCTGGAGCCCGGCACGCTGCAGATCCTAGAGCCCGGTGAGGACATCAAGTTCTCGGCGCCCGCAGATGTTGGATCGTCCTACGCCGAATTCATGCGTCAGCAGTTTCGGGCAGTGGCCGCTGCCATGGGCATCACCTACGAGATGCTGACTGGGGACCTGACGCAGGTGAACTATTCCTCGATTCGGGCAGGTCTGCTGGAATTTCGCCGCCGCTGCGAAGCCCTGCAGCACGGCGTGATCGTGCACCAGCTGTGCCGACCCATCTGGCGTACCTGGATGGACCAGGCTGTGCTCGAAGGGGCATTGGATCTGCCTGGATATCGAAAGGACCGGCGCGCCTATCAGGCTGCCAAGTGGATCCCCCAGGGCTGGAGTTGGGTAGATCCGCAAAAGGAGTTCAACGCCATGAAGCTCGCCATCCGGGCGGGCCTCATGAGCCGGTCAGAAGCGATCTCCGGCAATGGCTACGACGCCGAAGACGTAGACCGCGAGATCGCGGCCGACAACGCCCGGGCGGATGAATTAGGTCTTGTCTTTGACTCCGATGCCCGGCATGACCAAGCGCCCTTGCCTGTTCCCACAGATAGCCAGGACGTGCAGCCCGCCGATACGCCTGACCCAGCGGATGCACCGACCGACAACCAGGACCCTCAACCATGAATTACCTTGCTTCCCGCCTGTTCGGGATGCCCTTGCTTATCCATCGCCCCAAGCTTGATGTGATCCTTTCCGTGGTCGGCCAGCGCATCGGCATGGCCGATGTTCCGGCCATGCCCGGGATGGACATGGCTGCTTTCCAACGCCCGCTGTCAGCTGCAGCTCCCGAGGGCATTGCGGTGATCCCGATCCACGGATCGCTGGTCAAACGCTCGCTGGGCATGGAAGCCGCTTCGGGACTGACCTCCTACGGTGAGATTGCCGCCATGCTGGATGCCGCGCTGGCAGATCCACAGGTCAGTGGCATCTTGCTCGACATCGATTCCCCAGGTGGCGAAGCCTCGGGCAGTTTTGAGCTGGCCCGCCATGTGCGAGAAGTCGCTGCTCAAAAACCTGTCTGGGCCGTGGCCAACGATGCGGCCTACTCAGCTGCTTATGCGATTGCCGCCAGTGCCCAGCGTGTGTTCGTGACCGAGACCGGCGGCGTCGGCTCCATCGGTGTGATTGCCTTGCATGTCGACCAGTCGGTCAAGGACGCCAAGGACGGCTACCGCTACACCGCGATCACCGCCGGCGCGCACAAGAACGACTACTCGCCGCATGAGCCGCTGTCGGATACCGCCAAGACGGAACTGCAGGTTGAAGTGGATCGCCTGTACGCCATCTTCACCGAGCACGTCGCCGTGATGCGTGGCCTGAATCTCGACGCCGTGCGTAGCACGCAGGCAGGGTTGTTCTTTGGCAGCAATGCCGTGGCTCAGGGGCTCGCCGATGGCGTCCAGACGCTGGAGTCCACGCTCGCCGAATTCCACCAATTCATCCACGCCCGTAACCATTCGCCGTCTCAGGTGCGGGGCGTCATCCGTGCTGAGGCGGCATTTCCTCTCAAGGAGCTTTCCATGCCTGATCCCCAGGACACTTCTCAAAAACTCGTGGCCGAAACCATCGATCTGGTCGAAGCAGAAAAGCGGGTTACTGAAGCCCGTCGCGAAGTCACCCAAACCGCTCAGGCGATTGCCGAGCTGTGCCTGCTGGCCGGCTGCCCCGACCGCGCTGCCGAGTTCATCGCCGCAGGCAAATCCCAAGCCGATGTCCGTCGTGTGCTGATCGATGCGCGTGCTTCGCAGTCCGAGTCCAACGACATCCGCTCCACGATCACCGTGGAGGCGGGCACCCAGACCCTGGACCGCCCTGAAGCCTCGCCCATCGTGGCCGCCGTCAAGAAACTCGCCGCTCACGCCTGAGAAAGGATTTCCCCATGCCATCCCTCACCGAACAAAAAGACCTCGGCGACCTCTTGAAGTACGAAGCCCCTAACCGCTATTCGCGCGAAGTGGCCACCATCGCCGCCGGCCAGAACCTGTCCTTGGGTACGGTGCTCGGCCGCAACGCCAGCGACGGCAAGCACTACGCCATCGATCCCGTTGCCAACGACGGTACAGAGTCCGCCATTGGCGTGCTGGCCAACGCTGTCGATGCGACCAACGCCGATCGCTCGCACGCCATCTTGATCGCCCGGCACGCCATCGTTGCCAAGACCGCGCTGGTCTGGCCCATCGCGCTCACCGGTGCCCAGCGCACGGCTTACGAGCATCAGTTGGCCGATCGTGGCGTGCTGGTGCGCGAATCTGCCTGACCCACGTCCAAATAGCGCCCCTTCTTCTACTGCCAGTCTCTCACCCTTAAACCCGCCTGGCCATTCGGCTTGGGCGGGTTTCGTCATTCTTGGAGCTTCGAATGAACAACCCGTTTCTGAACCCTGGTTTCTCGATGGCTAGCTTGACTGCTGCCATCAACCTCATCCCCAACCGCTATGGCCGCTTGGAGGCCTTGAACCTGTTTCCCACTAAACCCGTGCGTACTCGTCAGATCATCGTGGAGGAGTACGCCGGCCGCCTGAACCTATTGCCAACCAAGCCGCCCGGCTCGCCTGGCACCGTGGGTGAGCGTGGCAAGCGCAAGCTGCGCTCCTTCGTCATTCCCCACATCCCGCACGACGATGTTGTGCTTCCTGAAGAGGTGCAAGGCATCCGTGCCTTTGGCTCTGAGACCGAGATGGAGGCCGTCTCTGGTGTGCTGGCTCGGCACCTGGAGACGATGCGCAACAAGCACGCCATCACGCTCGAGCACCTGCGCATGGGGGCATTGAAGGGTGAGATTCTGGACGCTGATGGCAGCGTCATCAGTAACCTGTTCACCGAATTCCAGATCTTGCCGCAGACGGTCAATTTCGATCTTGCCAACGCCAACAGCGAGGTCAAGGGTCACTGCTACGACCTGCTGACCAAGGTCGAAGACGCCCTGCAGGGTGAATTTATGACCGGCGTACACGTCCTGTGCTCGCCCGAATTCTTTCGGGCACTGACCACCCACAAAGAGGTCAAGACCGCCTACACCAACTGGCAGCAAGGCGCGGTGCTCATCAACGATGTGCGCTCGGGCTTCACCTACGCTGGAGTCACCTTCGAGGAATACCGTGGCCAAGCAGCCTACGTGCAGGCCAATGGGGATCTCGGCACTCGCCGTTTTATTGCAGCTGGAGATGCCCATGCCTTCCCGTTGGGCACGGTCGATACCTTTGGTACCTACTTCGCACCTGCGGACTTCAACGAGACGGTCAACACCCTGGGCCAATCGCTCTATGCCAAGCAGGCACCCCGCCAGTTCGACCGGGGTACCGACCTGCACACCCAGAGTAATCCGTTGCCCATGTGCCACCGTCCGGGCGTGCTTATCAAGCTGACCGCCTGATCCGGTGCAAGTCGTCTTTGCGCGAGCGGTCTCGCGCCTGTTCGCCAGGCTGGGTGTGCCGGGCACCTACCAGCAGGCTGATGGCCGTGAAATCGTCACCCGGTTCATCGCCAAACAGGTCGATGTCGTCGAGTCTTTCGGCGACACCCGGCTGGCGTTGGCCACCTACCACTTTGATGTGATGGTGCGCGAAGTGCCGTCTCCCCGCGAGGGGGAGCGATTCACCCTCACTGGCCAAACCTACCAGGTGGTGGGGGTGCCGCTGGCCGATCGCGATGGGCTGATCTGGACTCTGACCGGAGCGCCGGTATGAGGCTGATGGCAGCCTTGTCCGGCGAGCTTGATCAGATGCTTGCTGATGAGGTTCGCATTGCCGAGCAGGCCGTGACTCAGTCGATCCGTGAAGCGACCGATGGCCTGAAGACCGAGCTGCGCAGCCAGATCACGGGCGCCGGCCTCGGTCAACGCCTGGCCAACACCTGGCGCGGCGAGGTCTACCCGAAAGGGCAGATGAGCATCAAGGCGGCGGGCCTGGTCTACAGCCGAGCGCCCGAAGTGGTTGGCGCGCACGACCAGGGCGCGACCATCCGCTCCAAGGATGGCTTTTGGCTGGCGATTCCCCTGCCCGCTGCTGGCAAAGGTCCGCGCGGTAAACGCATGACCCCCGGCCTTTGGGAAAAGCTGCGCGGTCAGCGCCTGCGCTTTGTCTACCGCCGGGGCAAGCCATCGCTCTTGGTAGCCGAAAACCAGCGTGCCCGTCAGGGCCAGCGGGGTGGTTTCTCCGCAGCCTCGCAAAAGGCCCAAGCCACCGGGCGGGGCCTGGTCACGGTGCCGATGTTCCTGCTGCTTCCCCAGGTGACTCTCAAGAAGAAATTTGACATCGACAGTGCTTCACGCCGCTGGGTCAGCACGCTGGCCAGCCGGATCGCCAACCGCTTCGATGAAGCCGATCGACGAGGAGTGTCCTCATGAGCCAACGTGAAAGCGCTGTCGGCGCACTGTTCACCGTGCTCGGCCAGTTGTCCTTGGGCACCGAAGCTGCGGTCAAACGCAACGCCGCCTTGCCCGAGCGCGTGGCGGACCATGCCATGGCCATCTTGCGCGACGGCGAAATGGGCGAGCCCGAGGTGTCGTTATCACCGCTGACCTATCACTGGCAGCACCAGGTGGCGATCGAGCTGTTCGTAGCTGACCCAGATGCTGTTGTGCGCGACGCCCGCATGGATGGCTTGCTCACAGAACTGGCTGGCCTGGTTGAGGCCGACCGCACCCTGGGTGGCGTCACCGAGTACGTCGCGATCGGCCCGCCCAAGTTTGACGAACTGGCTCCTGACGGCAGCAGCGGCATCAAAGCCTGCCTGCTGCCCGTGGTTCTTCACTACAGCAGCAGCGGCCCTCTGAACTGACCACGTCGACATCCATGTCGACGTCTCTCATCCCTATCCTCCAAGGAGAAATTTGATGGCCCGTGCCTATGGCGCGAACGCCAGCCTATTGGCCGCGTTCGAAACTACCTACGGCAGCAACCCAGTGGGCGACTACTGGAAGCTGCCCTTTGTCTCCACCACCCTCGGCTCCGAGCAGGGGCTGATTGCCAACGACCTGATTGGTCTGGGGCGTGATCCGAGTGCGCCGATCCGCGACGTGATCAAAGTCGAGGGCGACATCGTCGTGCCTATTGATGTGCGCAACATCGGTATCTGGCTCAAGGCCCTGCTGGGCAATGCGACTGCCAGTGGCTCGGGTGTGGTCACGCACACCTTCACCTCTGGCAAGCCGAGCCTGCCCAGCTTGACGCTGGAGACGGGGCTGCCGGACATCCCGGCCTGGTTTGTGGCTTCCGGTGTCATGGTCAACAGCCTGCAGGTGGGCTTTGCGCGCTCCGGCGCGGCCAACGCCACGGTTGGGTTGATCGCCCAGGGCGAGGCCAAGCGGGCGGCAACGCTGGATGCCACCCCGGCCAGCCGCGATCTGATCCGTTTCAACCAGTTCCAGGGCTCCATCAAGCAAGGCGGTGCGGCGCTGGGCAACGTGGTGTCGGCGCAGCTAACCTACTCCAACAACCTGGAGCGCATCGAGACCATCCGCTCCGACGGCAAGATCGACGGCGCTGATCCGACGGTGGCCAGCCTCACCGGCAACCTGGAGGTGCGCTTTGCCGACACCACGTTGATCGATGCCGCCACCAACAACACCCCGCTAGAGCTGACCTTCGGATATGCGATTGATGCCGATCGGCGCCTGACTTTCATTGCGCACGAGGTCTATCTGCCCAAGCCCAAGCTCTCCATCTCCGGCCCTGGCGGTATTCAAGCCACCTTCGAGTGGCAGGCCGCCAAAGCTGCTGGAGTCGCCCGCATGTTCACCGTCGAACTGGTGAACGACGTTATTTCCTACTGACTCCACTGAGGTCTCCCATGCTCAAACTGAACCTTCCGCGTGAACCCTACTGGATCACGCTGGCTGCCGGCGTGCGCCTGCAGGTCCGGCCCGCTAACACCGCGTTGGTGATGGCTGCGCGCCATGCCGCGTCCAAAGTGGCCGGCACCGATACCGCCGCTGCTGGGGAACGCACCGCCACCCTCATCACTGAACTCGCCAAGCTGGCCGTACTTGCCTGGGAGGGTGTGGCCGACGACAAGGGCAAGCCGGCTACTGTCTCGCCAGCGGGCGTGGCCGCCCTGATGGAGCACTGGCTGCTGGCAGACGCCTTCGAGCGTGAATACCTGGCCGGCCTTTACGCCCTGGATGCAGAAAAAAACGTCTGAAGGCCCGCACCGCCTGGCACTTCGGGGGCGGGCCGAGCTACTGCAGTGCCTGTCCTGAGCCATGCCTCGAGTGCCCATACACCCTGAACGCCCCCCACAGCCTGGACGGCTGGCAAGCCGCCAGCGCGATTGAGGTCTGCGCTAGCCAGTTGCGCATGGCGCAGGGACGGGTGGTCGGGCTGGATCTGAACGCATGGATGCTGGCCTGTGAAAGCACGGGGTTGGTCAAGTCAACGGCGATTGACCTGTTTCCAGCGGTAGAGGCGGGCCTGATGAGCAGCTTTGAGCAACACGAATAACGCGACGACTGACACCCTTTTTTGAACCGAGTGTTCCCTCCCCATGGCTGAACGCAATCTCTCCATCCGCCTTTCCGTCGTCGATGGCGGCAAGGTCAAAGCCGAGCTGTCCGAGATCGGAGAGAAAGGGGAGCGCTCGCTCAAAAAAATCGAAGCGGCGTCCACCCCTGCTTCCAGCGGTCTCAAACTCTTGTCTAGTGCGGCCAACGACGCCAAATTTCAGCTGGAAGCTGCAACTGACAGGTTGGGGCTCTTGGGATCGGTGCTCGGCAAGCTCGGTCCTGCCGGTCTGATTGCCGGTGCCAGCATGGCTGCAGTGGGTGTGGGCATCACGGCCCTGGTCATGCCGGTGGCCCGCGTGGGCGATGAGTTCTTCAAGCTTTCGCAAAAGACCGGTGTCTCGGTCGAAGCACTCAGCGCGCTGGACTACGCTGCCAAGCTGTCTGACGTCAGCACCGAAGGCCTGACCAAGGCGCTGCAAAAGCTCTCGGTTGCCATGTTTGACACCCAGGTCAATGGCGAAGAGGGCAGTGCGGCGCTGAAGGCGCTGGGTGTCTCAGCCACCGACGTGCATGGGCAAATCCGTCCGACCGAACAGGTGCTGCTGGATCTGGCCGATAAGTTCTCGGCCATGCCTGATGGCGCTGACAAGGCGGCCCTGGCCGTCAAGCTCTTTGGCAAAGAGGGTCTGGCGATCATCCCGCTGCTCAACCAAGGGCGGGAGGGCTTGAGGGCGCTCATGGAAGAAGCGCAGCGCTTGGGGCTGGTCCTGTCAGAGGACGCGGCCCGTGCGTCCGAGGCCTTCAATGACAACCTGACTCGCCTCAATGCAGTCTTTGAGGGCGTGCGCCGTCAGCTGGGGGCCGCTGTCATTCCGATCTTGGCAGATCTGACCGAGCAGATGTTTCTGGCCAAGACCGCCACTGGCAGCTTTTCTAACGAACTTTTGGCCATTAGCCAAAACCGGCAGGAGGTCCTCAATTACCTGGAGTCGGTGGCCAAGGGTATCGCCTTCATCGCCGAGTCGGTTGTGCTGGCCAAGCGGGTCATTGCCCAGCCCTTTGACAGCCTGTCAGTCGTGGGCAAAGACGTCGAGACCTGGTTCAAAGCGGATTTGCTGCGCACCATGAAGTCGATGGGCTATGACCCTAAAGCCATCGATGCCGAGATTGCCAGGCTGCAGACGGCCCGCGATGACTATGTTCGATCGGCCAACGATCGACTCTTTGGCATCAACCAGAACCCCGGTTATGTAGACCGTGTTGCCAAGTTCTTTGACGAACAACGTCGCACCGTGCGCGTCATGGGCCAGAAGTTCGTGCTCGACACCGAGGCACAGGCCAAGGAAGTGCAGGCGATTTACGACAAGTTCCTCCCAACGCTCCCACGAAGGCCTCGGGTGGCGCTGGACCTTTCCGGTTTCCAAAAGCCCAAGCCTTCAGAGAAGGTCAACGAAGGGGAAGCCTTTCTCAATCAACTGCGCCTGCGGCTGACCCGCACCCAGGAGGGCGAGGCTGCCGAGCTGCGTGCCCGTGCCCTGCAAATCGAAGCCAAAGGCTACAAAGGCGTGGCCACTGAGGCTGAGCAGTACATCCAGGTGCTCGAAGCCGTCGAGCGCCAAAAGGAAAAAGACAAAGCGTTCGAGGTCTATGAGAAAGAGGAAGCTGCCGGGCGAAAGGTCATTGACAACCTCATCGGCGCCAATCGCCAGCGTATTGAAGCTGCGCAGCTGCAGCGCCAGATGCTCGATCTCCATGCCGACGATCGCACGCTGCTCCAAGCCAGGGTCGAGCTGGAAAGAGCCGCTGCCAATGCGCGCAAAGAGGCCAATCAGATCCAGGACCCAGGTCTTCGCACCCAAACGATCGAGGCCATCAACGATGCGCTGGCCAGGCAACTCCCCATTTTGGAGGATCTGGTTCGTGCCAACAGCGAGTACCAGCGCACGGCGGAATATGGCGCCAAGTCGGCCCTGCGCAGCTATATCGATGAGGCGACCAATGCAGCCAAGCTCGCCGAGCGAGCTATCACCGGCAGCTTCAAGTCCATGGAAAACGCTCTGACGCAATTCGTGATGACGGGCAAGCTCGACTTCAAAAGCCTTTCCGACTCCATCATCGCGGACTTTGTGCGAATACAGATTCAGCGGGCCATCAGCTTGCCGCTGGCCAACTGGGCTACTGGGCTTATCACTTCATCACTTACCCCAGCATTGAGTCCAGCGGCAACTCAGGCATTTCCCTTGGGCTCTGGCGATCTGGTTGGCGTCAACGCAAACGTTGCTCACACCGGCGGTTTGTTGGGTGCTGATTCACTGCCTGGTCGGCAGGTCAGCGCAGCCCATTTTGCCCAGGCCAGGCGCTTTCACACGGGCGGCTTGGTGGCTGGCGAAGTGCCCATCATTGCGCGAGAAGGCGAGGCCGTTTTTACGCCCGGACAGCTTCGCGCGCTCGGGGGAATGGCGGGAGGCTCTACAGGTCGGCCAGCCGTCAACGTCCATGTCAATGTCATCAACCGGGCAACTGGCGTCCAGACTCGCGTTGAAGAGCAACAACAAGCCGATGGAAGCACTCGGCTGGATGTGATTGTCGAAAAAATTGAGGCCTATATGTCCCGATCCATTGCCATTGGCAGTGGTCTGGCTCCGACGCTTGAGCGTCGCTACGGTCTCAATCCGGCGGCGGGGGTGTATCGATGAGTACTGGGACGTCCAGCATCACTGGTGCGAACCTGGCAATTTGGCCAGACACCTTGCCCTTGCCCAGGGCCGACGGGTATGCGCTTTCGGCGCAGCCAAACACCCTTAGAACTGAGCTGGAAGCTGGCGCTGCCCGCGTGCGGCTGCGCTCCCAAGCCCTCACTTACAAGGTTCAGGTGCAGTGGCGCTTCAGCCCAGAAGCATTCGCCGTGTTTGATGCCTGGTGGTTTCACCGGCTGAACCAAGGGGTGGCTTGGTTCGCCATGCCGCTGACGGCAGGCTTGGGTGTTCAGCTGGTCCAGGCCCGCTTTGCCGGTGCTTGGGACAGCGAGCTTCTTGCCGGTGGCCGTTGGCAGGTCAAGGCCCAACTGGAAGTTCAGGACCTACCCCGCCTGTCATCGGATGAAACAGAGGTGGCGGCAGCGCTCGGACCTGCAGCGATCGACATAGGCACTCGTTTGCATGCGTGGCTGCATGAGTCCTTGGCCGCCACTGATTACTGGTAGCCAAGGATGGCCAAGGGGAACCAAGGCTAACCCAGGCCAAAGACCCCACAGAAGGAAGAAGACATGACCACCCTCAAGACCCGGCTCGATGAAGCAGTGGGCACGCTCGAGGGGGATGCGCAACTGCTTCACCAGATCGTCCATGGGGGCGATCAGACGACCGTGGTCACCGAGGGTGGGCCGGTCAAAACGGTGGCGCACGTCATTCGGCAAACACGCCTGGAGCTTGACGCATCCCGCCAAGAGTTGACTGGTCAGGTGGCCACCGCCACGCAGCAGGCCAGCAGTGCGTCCCAGTCTGCCTCCAGCGCGTCCACCTCACGCGATACGGCGATCACCCGAGCAACAGCTGCTAACGAGTCAGCCCTGAACGCCGCCACGTCTGCCACGGCAGCTGCAGCATCCGCTGCTACTGCCAGCACGAAAGCCAGCGAGGCGAGTAGCAGTAAAACCGCAGCAGCGAGTTCTCAGGCGAGCGCAGCGACCAGCGCAACCAACGCAGCCAGCTCGGCTACGACATCGGCAGCTTCCGCGGCCACGGCCACGCAAAAGGCCAGCGAATCGGCTCAAAGTGCCGCGGCATCTGCGGCCTCTTCAACGAGCGCCACCAACAAGGCCGCAGAAGCCCAAAGTGCGCTTGTATCTGCCCAGGGCCAGGCGCAGCTTGCGTCCGATTGGGCCCAAAAAACAGCAGCTCCAGTCGAAGGGGCTGGGTACTCTGCCAAATACTGGGCTGCTCAAGCGGCCAATTCAGCCGCCGTGGTGACCACCAACACGGTCATCCCTGCCGATGTCTTCAGCGGTGATGGGGTGAAGGCCGATTTCACGCTGAGCCACCCCGTTGCGTACCCGGGCGCCTTGCTCGTGACGGTCGCAGGCGTTCCACAGGCGCCCATTGATGCCTATTCGGTGCCGACCTCAACGACGCTGCGATTTAGCTCTGCCCCACCTGCGGGCGCGGTGATCAGCGTTCGCTACTTGGACAAGGAGGCGCAGTCAGGGGCTGCGACTGCCCAGGAATGGGCCATCAAAACCGGTGGCGCGATTTCGGGAAGCACGGAGTATTCCGCCAAACATCACGCACAAGCTGCCTCGGCCAGCGCTGCCTCGGCTTCGAATTCAGCACTGTCTGCATCTGGCAGCGCAGCCGCCTCTGCTGGGTCGGCATCCGCTGCGGCCACTAAAGCATCGGAGGCCCAGATATCGGCTGCCAATGCGGCGGGGTCTGCCAGCTCTGCCAGCACCAAGGCCAGTGAAGCTGGCACCTCGGCAACCAATGCGGCGACCAGTGCAACAAGTGCTTCCGGCTCGGCAGCCGTGGCTTCGGCCAAAGCCGTAGATGCCACCAGCAGTGCAGCGGCCTCTGCCAGTTCCGCGAGCAGTGCTTCAGGCAGTGCGGGTATGGCCCAAGATTGGGCGGGCAAGACAAGTGGGCCGGTCAGTGGCACTGACTATTCGGCCAAGTACTACGCCCAGTCCGTTTCGACCTCTGCTGCGACCGCCAATCAAAAGGCTCTTGACGCGGCAAGCAGCGCCACTGCAGCGGCAGGCTCTGCAGCCACTGCATCGACCAAGGCCTCGGACGCCTCATCCGCAGCTGTCAGCGCTGCTGCATCGGCCAGCAGCTCCAGCACGCAAGCGGCGGCGGCATCTGGCTCTGCAACCAACGCTGCCAACTCGGCCAATGCAGCGTCGGCATCGGCCACCACAGCAGCCAGCAAGGCAGCGGATGCGTCGGCCAGCGCCAGTTCTGCTGCGACATCTGCGGGAAATGCCAGCAGCAGTGCGGCCCAGGCGGCAATTTCAGCTACCGCCGCTTCCAACTCGGCATCGACCGCGTCAACCAAAGCAACGGACGCATCGG
>JACCDH010213298.1_pt1 | contig 16442 bp, 18 predicted proteins | sample 7442481 | NCBI WGS metagenome assembly JACCDH01 (sample SAMN15323433, study PRJNA562643) | freshwater metagenome | isolation source: river surface water | place: USA:Blue River Watershed | collected 2017-08-15
ATGCCTATGCACACCAACGCACACTGCGCTTGGCCGACGGCCCAGACGAGGTGCACCGCAACTCGCTGGCCAAGCTGGAACTGGCCAAACAATTGGCTTTGCCAGGTGATTTGGGCATGCCCATCACACGGGGCAGCTGACTTTTTTGGCCGTAAGGCCAAGAACAGCGGTTTTGGGGGTTAGAATATCGCTTGTCGGAGCGTAGCGCAGCCTGGTAGCGCATCTGCTTTGGGAGCAGAGGGTCGCGAGTTCGAATCCCGCCGCTCCGACCATTTTCTGATGTTAATTTTTCAGAAAATTTCCAGAGTCTGGTGACAGACGCACAAACAACAAAGGCCCGCGAGGGCCTTTTGTGTTTCTGAAGATCTTGCCACTTCTGCCCGTAGCTCAGTTGGATAGAGCAACAGCCTTCTAAGCTGTGGGTCACAGGTTCGATCCCTGTCGGGCAGACCAATCGGCCTTACCCGAGTCAAGTCAATCAGTTGGCGTAATGCGTCCTGCGACTGGAGTCTGCCAACAAGCCAGGCAATGCCTGCCAAGCTTGTGAGATGTCCTTGATCAGGGTTTTGACTTCTTCAAGCGCGGTCAAATCATTGTGTGCATTGACATGAAAGAGTCGGCGCGTGATGTAGGCATACAACTCGTTGAGATTTTGAGCCAATTCACCACCACGCTCGAAATCGAGCGCACCTTGCAAGCCCACCACGATACGACCTGCACGAGCCAAGGCTTTGGATTTTTCCTCAATGACGTTGTTCTGAATATGACCAGATGCAGTGGCCAGACTCTCCAGCAAACCATCAAACAACATCTGAATCAATTGGATGTTGTCAGCTGTAGCTACGCCGGTCACAACTTGAACAGAACCGTAACTTTCAGCAAACTTGGAATATGCACGCATGGAAAAAACCCCTTTACTACTTCAGTAACAGAGGAATCGGCGGTAGTGCGGGAAACTTGAGTCCGATCAAGTCGATCAGGACACTTTCTTTCAGCCCACCGGGCCGGTTGATCAAGCAACCGTGTCTTCCAAGGGGGGCTGGGGAGCGACAGGATGGTCTCCAGACTCAGTGGTTATGGCACCATTCAAGCCACTCTGAGGCATCAACCAATCCGATAAAGGACTGCTGGTGTCCTGCTGGGTTTTGCTCAATAAAAATTGTCCAGCTTCATCCATGGAGGCGCGAATTGGCCCCCACTCCGACTCTGGCGTTTGTGATGCATTCAAGCCACATTGGTACAAGGCGTTGGCCTGTGCCGACGGAATCCAAGACTCCACCATACCCTTGGATGTTGAGATTTGCTTGGTGTTCTTGGGTTCCCCAGACAAGCCCCTTTGGCCGTCCTTGAAGCCCTCCTTGTAGAGCGCCTCCATGTGCTTGGACAAGACGACGGGGTATTGGCTGCGCAAATCGGCCATGGCCTCTGCATCCATCCCCTCCGCAGCCCGCCCGGTCATCGCATCCCACAGTTTTTTGGAGGACAAGCCCCTGAATGGTATCGCCGCAATTGCCGACTTTTCATTGATGGACGTCATCACTTTTCGGGTTTCTTTTTCGATCGCATTGACCCGGTCAATCAGATAGATGACCAAGATCAAAATCACCAACAAGCCGATGGCAATCAGGGCATTGACCAAAGCTTCCATGGTCATCAAACGGCCGAAGAACTCACAGGCGCAGAACCGTCAGTATTCTGGGCCAATTGGTCGGCTGCCGCTTGTAAAGCCGCTTCTTGCGCTGCCAGTTCATCGCGCAGAAAACCCAGCACCTGAAAGGGTTCTTCCAGGCGCAGTTCGTAATAACTGATCTGATTGGCCAAGGCCTGCATGGCCTCAATGGCTTTGGCTGCTGACAAGTCCGTTTTTTGGTAGCGTGCGCCTAATGCAAAAGCCTCGGTCACGTACTCTTCTGGTAAATAAGCGTAAATGTCAGATTCACCGGCCCGAATTTTTTGAAATTTAGAGGCCGTCGGGGCTTCCGGCACCGGCTTGCTGGCCACAAGCGCCATACGGGCCAACTCCTGCCATGCCGCTGTTTGTTCTGCTCCCGCCACAAAAGTCTTGTCCAGATGGGCTCGGCAAATCATGCCCATGCGCATGCGCAGGCTGCGCGCGTCGCGCGAATCGGAATCGAGAGACGTCACCTTCTCATAGGCCGCGACAGCACGTCGCATGTCATCAGCAGGGCTGTTTCGGTGAAAAATATTGAGCATCAGGCGATTTTGTCGAATTCAAGATATTTGCAGATTTTGCCGCAATTTCTTCACCACCGCAGAAAGAATTTGACTCACCCTGGATTCACTGACACCCAACACCTCACCAATCTCCTTGAGATTGAGCTCTTCAACGTAATAAAGAGACATGACCATGCGTTCACGCTCGGGTAATTGGTCGATGGCTTGCACCACGGCCTCCATGAACTCCGCTTCCTCCACCATGACTTCGGGCTGCATCGCACTGTCACCAGGCATGCTCATGACCTCGTCATTGACGACCTCCATCGAGAAGGTTTCAAAGCGTTTGGCCTGCCCCCGCTCTTTGTGGAACTCTTCGATTTCCTTGCCCATGAACTGGGCCAACTCGACCTGGGTCGGTGCACGGCCCAACTCTGCAGCCAACACATGCACCGCTTCGTTCTCGTTTTTGTTGAAAGCGACTGCTGAACGAGGCAAGAAAGACTGTCTGCGGACTTCGTCCAAGATGGCACCGCGCACCCGACTGAGTGCGAAATGCTCAAACTCAAAACCTTTGGTGGGGTCAAAGGATCGTGCGGCTTCGATCAAGCCGACCATGCCCACCTGAACCAATTCGTCCAGCTCCATGAAAGGCGGAAGTCGCGCTTTCAGGTGCACCGCCACACGTTTGACCATGGGCATGTGCGTCAGGATCAACGATTCGTGTCGGTTACCGACTTCTTCGTACAGGGAAACATTGCTGCTCATGCACTTACCCGCCTACCGGAACGCGAAGCATGCGCTCCATGAAAAACTGCATGCGACCAGAGGCCGACTGAACTGGCGGCAATTGAATCACCGCCTCTGCCAGCCCTCTGAAATCACGGGCAGCGGCACTGCCCGGAGCGTAATCCAGAACTGACTGGTACTTGCGCAAGGCTTGCAAAACCAACTCATCGCCCTCAATGGCGTGTAAGTAACGGATGGAGACACCCAGAAACCGGGTGCAGACATCATTCAGACGACGGTAAAGCTGCCGGCCTTCATGGGCGCTGCCCACCATATTGGGGATCAAATAAATTTCATCCAAGGACTGTTCGGTCGACATGACTTTGATCAGGCCATAGGCGTCGGCAATCGATGAGGGCTGATCGCACACCACCACGAAACGTCGCTGGCAAGCGGCCATGAACGCCAGCACCGCAGGGGCGATGCCGGCTGCCACATCCACCACCAAGTAATCCACAGGCTCGTCCAGGGTGTCGAACGCGTGGATCATGGTGGCAATCTGTGTCGAGTCCAGCGCTGCGATATCACGCAAGCCAGATGCGCCTGGCACCAGACGCACCCCTTGCGCTGTGGTGATCAAAACTTCTTGAAGCGTTTTGCTGCCATTGAGCACATGACTGATGTTGTACGGGGCATGTGCCCCCAGCGCGATTTGCGCATTGGCCATGCCCAAGTCGGCATCCAGCAACATCACTTTGTGGCCACGCATGGCCAAAGCCACCGCCAAATTGATGGACACAGTAGTTTTGCCTGCGCCACCTTTGCCGCTGGCCACACCAATGACCTGAGGGAAACTTTTCTTATCCATGGGCGGCCTTGGCAGACGACTTGGCCGTCACAGCCCGTGGTTTAACGGCACGGGGTTTGGGTTGAACTTCAAAGGCCATATCGACCACTTTTTTGACTCGGGGTTTGCGCACCGCTTTAGCGGGCTTCGTTGCGACCGGGAGATGCTGAATTTCAGGCAACAATGCCTGCAAAGGCGTCATCGCCAGACCGACCAAACGCTCAACCCCGAAAGCCAGAGGGGCCACATGAATCCGGCTGTCTTCAGCCATGCACGAAACGCTCAAAGTCTGGTCACACAGCCCTTTGATCAAGGGCCATGGGTAGGCTGCTTCATCCACTTTGGTCAGCATCAGGGATGCCCAACGGATATCTGAATTTTGGAGGGTTTTTTGCACACTGGTCACTGTAGCATCAACGGGCAGCACGGCGTGAATGCCCAAGCCTGAAAAGGCTTGCATGAGCTGTTGGGCATGGGCCGAAAAATCGGTTCCAGGCGTGTCAATCCAGACGGTCTTGCCATGCAAGTCATCCAGCAAGGTCTGCAGCATGCCCAAATCAGTGGCCCTGAAACAGGATGCACCCGCTTGCGAAGCCAACAACTGCAATTGTGACCAAGCCCCTGGGCGCTGATCGCCATAGCTGATCATGACCTGCTTTTCCGCTCCGTGTGTTTGGGCTGCAGCCAGCGCCAAACGTCCCAACATGGAGCTTTTCCCGGCGCCAGAAGGGCCGCACAAAGCGTGCATACCTGCGTCGGGAATCCTCACCGCTGGGCGGCTGATGGCATCGGCCAACAAGCTTTGCACCACGGGCCAAGCCTCGCCCAAGGTCTGAAGCCCTTGAATGCTGTCGGTCAGCAAACTGCGCAGGGCCACAGGCATGCCCACTTCTTGCATCGCCATGGTCAATTTCTGAATATCGGGCGACAAGCCCAATGTTTGTTGCCAAGGCTGCATCTGACGAGACAGCGCAAACTCCCTGCGCAAAGCCGACATCTCTTCGCGCAACATGGCGACGATTTCCTGGCTCCGATGTTGCTCATACTGAGCCATTTGGGCCGCCTGCACAAAAGCACTCTCTGGCGCTGCGCCATGACCCTGGACTGCCTGCTCTGCGACCACGCCACGCGCCAGCAAGCCAGCTCGAGCGGTCTGAAAATCCTCGCTGCTCACGCTCTCTTGCTCGCGCACCACCGCCGCCTGCACATTGGCGTTCTGAAACACTTCTGCAAACGGCAAGGACTGGTCTTTGTCAGCCTTGAAGGACAAATTTCCAGAACCCTTGTCGACATTCGCAACGGGCTGGGCTTGATGCCCCATCGCATCAGACGCCCCTGCTTCGCTGCCGACATCGACAGCCACGATCAATTCAGTTTGCTGATCCACCCTCTGGCTCGATATGATCAAGACATCAGGGCCATACAACTGGATGGCTTTTTCATTCGCGGATCGGCTGTCGCGGGCAATGATGCGTTTGAGTTCCATGATTTATCAGACTTTGCTAACAGAAGGGTTGTTGCGTGGGTCGGCTTGCACGGTGTTGATCACCTTCACAGCCTGGTCATCGGGTATTTCGCTGTAGGACAGCACTGTCAGGTCATTCACACGGTAGCGAACGGCACGCGACATCCAAGGCCGGATCGCGGGCGAGACCACCAGCACGGCAGGCAGGCCCTGCTCTTCCGTGGTCCGGGCGCTTTCGCGCAAAGCGGTAAACAGGCTTTCAGCCAAACTGGGCTCCAGCACCATACCGGCTGAGTTGGTGTTTTGCTGGAGTACGTTGTGCAGCAGTTGCTCCAGCTGTGGGTCCAAGGTCAAGACCGACAAGGTGTCACGATTTTCAGTCAGGCTTTGGACGATCATGCGTCCCAGCTTGGGGCGGATCAGTTGGGTCAGTTGATCCGGGTCTTGCGTGCGACCGCAGACTTCGGTCAAGGCTTCGACAACAGTGCGCATGTCACGGATGGGCACAGACTCTTGGAGTAAGTTTTGCAAGGTCCGGGTCACCACCCCCAAAGACAACTTGCCAGGCACCAGCTCTTCCACCAACTTGGGGGATTTAGCAGCCAATTTGTCCAACAATTTCTGTGCCTCGTCGTGGCTCATCAGTTCAGAGGAGTTGTCGCGCAAGACCTTGTTCATGTGGGTCGCAATGGCTGTGCTCGGGTCCACCACGGTGTAACCCAAAGCCCGGGCTTGATCACGCCAAGCCGGTTCGATCCAAACAGCTTCGAGGCCGAAAGCTGGCTCCTTGGTGGGCTGGCCCTCGACTTTGCCGTAAACCTTGCCGGGGTTGATCGCCAACTCGCGCCCCACCTTCACTTCGCCACGACCACGCACCACGCCATTCAAAACAATGTGGTACGCGTCGGGCTCCAAATTGAGCGCATCACGAATGCGCACTGGCTGCACCAAAAAGCCCAGTTCGGCTGACAACTTTTTACGCACGCCTTTCACGCGGGTCATCAACTGACCACCCGATTCAACGTTGACCAAAGGGATCAGGCCATAACCAATTTCTAAACCGATCAAATCAACTTGCTCGACATCGTCCCAATCCAGCTCTTTGGGGGCATCGGAGGTCGGTGCAGCAGGTGTTGCAGCGGTTTCTTCCAGCCGCATTTGTTTGCGCATGACCATGAAGGCAACGCCAGCGGTGGCTCCCGCCAATGTCAAAAAGACCAGATGTGGCATGCCAGGCACCAGGCCCAGAACGGTCAAAATGGCGGCCGAAATGAACAACGCCGGCACGTTCGAGAATTGGGTTGTCGCCTGCTCGGTCATCGACTCGGATGTGGTCACCCGGGTCACAATGATGGCGGTGGCCAGCGACAAGAACAAAGAAGGAATCTGAGCGACCAGGCCGTCACCAATGGTCAACAAGACATAAATACGGCTCGCATCGCCGACGGACAAGTTGTGCTGACCGATGCCAATGGCCAAGCCACCCACGATGTTGATGATCAAAATCAACAAACCGGCCATGGCGTCGCCACTCACGAACTTAGAAGCACCGTCCATCGAGCCGAAGAAGTCGGATTCCTGCGCTAACTCTTCACGGCGTTTTTTGGCGGTTTCCTGATCGATCACGCCGGCATTCAAGTCAGCATCAATGGACATTTGCTTGCCAGGCATGGCGTCCAGTGTGAATCGGGCATTGACCTCAGAGACGCGACCCGCACCTTTGGTCACCACAAAGAAGTTCACGATCATCAAAATCACGAAGATGATGAAACCGACAACATAGTTGCCACCGATGACGAACTCACCGAAAGCGGCAATCACTTTACCCGCGGCTTCGGGTCCTTCATGCCCCTTGACCAGCACCACACGGGTAGAGGCCACGTTCAATGCAAGGCGCAACATGGTCGCAAACAGCAAAACCGAGGGAAAGGATGAAAACTCCAAAGGCTTGCGTGTACCAATGGCAATCATGATGACCACCAAGCCAATCATGATGTTGAACGTGAAAAGAATATCCAGCAACAAAGCTGGCAGCGGCACCACCAACATCGCCATGATCAGCAAGACCAAAGCGGGCAAACCCAAACCCGCCAAATCGAAGCGGGAGAAGTTCTGTCGGATCGCTGACAGGGTCAATGTGGTCATGGGCTGAAAGTGGTTGGCACAGTGGAAAAGGACTGGGGTGTAAATATTTCAACAGCATTAAGCAAGGTGCATGCCATGTACTTCGACACCTTGCGATAGGACTTGGGGGTGCGCCCACAGGAAAGCTGGTGCGCAACTTGCTCACTAGGGAGATATCTGACTCCAACGGCAATATATGGCCGCTGTGATCACCTCACTTTGAGCCCGCCAAACTTTCATCACAAGCGCAACACCATGACCATTGCATTGACTGAACCACAAATTCGCGCAGCCATCAGCCTTAAAACAGATTCTTTAGAGCTCAAAAATGACCGAGCCGTCACCAACGGGGCACCAGAATTCGGACAGGTGATGTCCGATGTCATGAACCTGCCGACGGAATTGGCGCAAAGCTTGACCAGGCAAGTGGTGGCCGACACCGCGTCCCCATTGCCCGTGACGCTGGGTTCTGACAGCTCACTTGGAGGCGACTTCTTGAAAGCCATCCACTTGGGACCCCATTTGAATGTCATCACCTCAGAAATCACTTTGCCCGATGATCAAAGCTTGGAAGCTTTTGCCAGGTCTCAAGGACTCGATGAAACAGCTGTCCAATGGCTGATGGGCAACCCCGCCAGTCTGACGACACAGCCTATCCCTGCGAGCAACGCCGAGACGCCCTCTCAAGAGGTCGAGATCTTGCCCATCCTGAATAGCACGCTACCTCAAAGCCAAAAATTGAATACTTTAGAAGTATCATCAGGCATGACCACAGCGACCCCTGTCGCACAAGCAGCGGATGAAAACGTCAACTTAGCCGGCATTCCCATGAAAACAGGTGCACAAACCAAGTCCGACACGCAGCCTCTGAACAATGCTTTCGCCGCTGCAGCACTTTGGGCCATGGCGCAACCGACCGAAAGTGCGCGTGCGCCTGCCCCAGAACAAAAGGATTTGTCGGATACGGCAAAAGTGCAAATCAACCTGATGCAGCCAGCAGCACCTGCCGCGCTCTGGATGCTGCGCAGCACACAAACCGTGACTGCCCAAAAAGAAACCCTGCCCAATCACTCGGGGCTTGCAGAAAGCGAGCTGGACCTGTCGGAAATCGCCAGTTCTGAACTCTTGGAAAGCCTGACCGAGACCTTGAACGAGACTGAAATACCGGGATCTTCGGAAGCGCCGACCGCCCTAGGGGGACAGCCTTCTTCAGCTCAAACAGGGCACCCAGGACAGCAGCATGGTCAGAGGCAAGACAGTCCGATGCCCACACAACCAGACACTTTGAACAAGGATGCATCCCCCTCCTCCGCTGGCCCAGGTCAGCGCAGCGAAGACGTGCAAAAGCTGGCCGAAAAAATGGGCCAAGCCGTGGGTCAACGCATCTTGTCCGAAATCGAAAAGGGGCAATGGCACCTGAAACTGTCACTCAGGCCTGCCACTTTGGGCCATATCGAAGTCGAAATGCGGATGCGAAGCGGTGAACTGGATGCGGTCTTCACCGCCCCCCAAGCCACCACCCGCGAACTGCTGCAAGACGGTATGGCCAAGCTCAAAGACACTTTGGGGCAAATGGGCATGGATGTTGCTTCCATGCAGGTGGGTGATGGCCAAACGCGACAACGTGGCGGAGAGTCGACACCCCAAAAAATGTCAAAATCAACAATATCCAGTAACAGCGACTCGGACATCGGCGCAACACGGACAGCCCCTGCCCCTCGCATGAAAATGGGGCAAGACGGCTGGGATGTGTTGGTTTGACACGCAAACATTCAAGGAATCAACATGGCAGACGAAGAAATCGAAGTTGAAGGCACGAAAAAATCACCGCTGATCAAAATTGTGGTGATCGCACTGGTGGCCATTTTGCTGATCGTCGGTACAGCGGTGGGCACCATGTTCGTGACCGGTTTTTTTGACAAAAAAGACACCCATGCCGCAGAAGAAGCTCTGAAGCACCTAGAAGAAGGTGCGGCTGAAAGCAAAGCGGCAGCCAGTGAAGCTGCGCCTCAAAAGGTGGCCAAGGAGTCTCCCGAGCTTCAGCGTTTCGAAAACAGTTACATGGAACTGGAAAAGCCTCTGGTCTCCAACCTGACCAATACGCGCAAAGTGATTCAACTGAACTTGGCCATCATGACGCACTACGATGAACGGGTTTTCAAGAATGCCAAAAAGCATGAATTTGCCCTGCGCTCGGTTGCCTTGGATGTGATGCGCCAGATGACCGAAGCCGATTTGGCCAAAAGCGATTTTCGAACGGAGTTGGCAGCCAAGATCCGTGAAGAGATGAACGGCGTCTTGCAAAAGTACGAAGACTTCGGCGGCATCGAAGAGGTTTACTTCACCAGCTTTGTGGTGCAGTGAGTTGTGCAGACTTGAAAAGAACCTTTGACCATGGCTGAAAACCAACCCTTGCTGTCGCCGGATGAACTAGCCGCCTTGTCGGCCGGCATCAGTGACGGCAGCCTGGATGTCGACACAGGCTACAACCTGGACGCCCAAGTTCGCAAACATGATCTGGCGGCGGAGGACAGCAGCCTGGGCGTGAACGTCGCTTCTCTGGACATGATCAATGAGCGATTCATTCGGATGTTCAGATTGGGCATGCTGGAGGTGCTGCGTACGAGCCCACGCATCAACCCCAGCCGTGCCCAGATTGTGCGATTTGGCGACTACATCAAGGACTTGAAAGCGCCCTTGTCGGTCAACATCATCCGCATGGCCCCATTGCGGGGCTATGCCATGGTCGTGATTGAGCCCACCGTGGTCTTCAGCTCCTTGGACAGCTTCTTTGGTGGATTTGGACGCGGAGTGGGTCAATTGCCACCCGGCAGGCTGTTCACGCCGACAGAGACACGCATCATCAAAATCATCTTGCAAGTTTTCTTTCGATCATTCAAAGAAGCTTGGTCGCCCGTAGCCCCCATCGATTTCGAGCATGTGAGCTCCGAGATCAACCCTCAGTTTGCGCAAATTGCAGATGAGAACGACCTCGTCGTGCTCAGCCGCTTCGAATCCGACAACACCGCACAAGGGGCTGGCTTCATCGACATGGTGATCCCCTATGTGGCACTCAAACCTGTCCGTGATTTGCTTCGCAGCCGCGTGCAAACCGGCGATGGCAATGAAGAGTCAGACAAAGTTTGGCGCAGCCAACTGGCCGATGCCGTCAAAGATGCAGATCTGGAAATACAAATCCTGTTGGGCAAACTTCACATGTCACTCCAGCAGTTGCAAACCATGCAACCCGGTGACGTTTTGCCCTTCAAAAAGTCCGACTCAGCCAGAGCCATGATTGAAGACATGCCTGTCTATGATGTTGAAGTCGGTGCAATGGGCAGCCAAGTGGCCGTCAAAATCGTCCAAGCCATCAGCCCGAACACCCCAGCCTGATACCCCAAGAGGAGCGCCATGAGCGAACTGACCCCCACCGCCGAATCCGGCCAAGAAGCTGGCGACAAAGGCCAAATTCATTCCGATGTTTTGCAAAACATTCCGGTCACCTTGTCCATTGAGGTGGGCCGCGCTGTGATCAAAATCCGAGACCTGATGCGCTTGACGCAAGGCAGTGTGGTGGAGCTTGACCGCATTGCGGGCGAACCATTGAACCTGTTGGTCAACAACACTGTCGTAGCCCAAGGCGAGGTGGTTCTGGTCAATGACCGCTACGGCATCCGCCTGACGCGCGTGGTGCCGGCCTCCGAACGCCTCGAGAATCTCTGAACAAGAGCGGTCTGAGCATGAACTCGGTATGGACTTTAGGTGACTGGTTGCAATACCTGTTCAGCTTTATTTTTGTGATCGGCTTGTTGCTGGCCCTGTTGTGGACTTTGCGCAAACTTCAAAACGGCTCATCACTGTTGGGTAAAAACACCCACCGCATGCAAACGCTCGAGACCTTATCGGTCGGACCGCGCCAAAAGATCGTGCTGATTCGTGTCGATGACCGTGAAATTTTGGTGGGCATCACGGTTCAGCAGATGACCGTCCTAAGTCCATGGCCCGACAGCCATGACGCCCAAGCTACAACCTCGGAAAACACCACGCCATGAAACGCACTGTCCACATCGGTCTGATCCTGACCTTGGTGCTGGGCTTGCTGCCCATCCTGGCCCAAGCCGCTCCGGACATGCCGGCCATCACCAGCAGCAACACTGGCAAAGGCACTCAATACAGCATCACGCTGCAATTGCTGGCCTTGATGACGACCTTGTCGGTGCTGCCATCTTTGCTGCTGATGATGACCGCTTTCGTTCGGATCGTGATCGTCATGTCGATCTTGCGCCAAGCCTTGGGCACAGGCCAGACACCGCCCAACATGGTCATTGTCGGCTTGTCTTTGTTTTTGACATTGTTTGTCATGTCCCCCGTTCTGAACGACGTGTACCAAAACGCCCTGCTGCCCTATATGAACCAAGGCTTGTCGTTTGACAAAGCCTTGGCCGCAGCAGAAAAGCCCATCCGGGCCTTCATGCTTTTACAAACGCGTGAGGACGACATCGCCATGTTTGTTGAAATCGCGAGGAACAAGGGTGTCGCCAGCTCTCAGGACGTGCCGTTCATGACATTGGTGCCAGCCTTCCTGACCTCTGAGCTGAAAAGCGCTTTCACTATCGGCTTCCTGATTTACATCCCCTTTGTCGTGATCGATCTGATTGTGGCCAGTGTGCTGATGTCCATGGGCATGATGATGTTGTCGCCCATGATGATTTCGATGCCGTTCAAGTTGATGCTGTTTGTGCTGGTGGATGGATGGAGCCTGATCATGGGCTCACTGGCCGCCAGCTTCGCCATGCCCTGAAGGAGGAGCCGAGCTATGGACACCGCAATGGTCATTGATTTGGCGCGACACGCCTTGTGGACCGCCGTGCTGGTTTCGGCACCTTTGCTGGGCGTCGCGCTCGCTGTCGGCTTGGTCATTGGCATCGTCCAAGCGGCCACGTCAATCAACGAGTCAACGCTGAGCTTCATCCCCAAACTGATCGCCATGGCACTCGCTTTGCTGATTTTTGGCAGTTGGCAGTTGGTCACCCTGATCGACTTCACGCGCAGCATTTTTCAACGCATTCCCACCTTGTTCTCCTGAACTCGGCGCCTATTCAGCATGAACTTCCTAGCAGCCGACGTTGTCGAAAGGTTCTACACCTTTCTGTGGCCGATGCTGCGCATCTCGGCCCTGATGATCACGGCCCCCATCTTTTCCATCAATGCCTTCAATGTGCGCTTGCGTATATTGATGGCCTTGGTACTGGCATGGCTGATTTACCCGTTACATCGCTGGCCTGTACTGGACCCATCCACCGCCCCGGGTCTGGTCGAGGTCTTCAATCAGATCATGATCGGCTCAGTCATGGGTCTGATCTTTCAAGTGGTGGTCGCAGCCACGATCGTGGGCGGGCAAAGCATTGCTGCAGCCATGGGCCTGTCCATGGCCAACATGCTGGACCCCAATATGGGCAACGTGCCCGTGATCTCGCAACTGATGATCGTCATGTCAACCCTGATCTTTGTTGGCTTTGGGGGGCACGCCATCATGCTGGGGATCATCTCGGAATCTTTTCACTCCCTGCCCATTGGCACCTCCATCCTGAACCAAAACGTCTACGGTCGGGTGCTGCAGTGGAGTTCGATGGTCTTCCTGGGTGCCGTATTGATGGCCTTGCCCGTCATGGTGTCCTTGTTGTTCATCAACATTGGCTTGGGCGTGGTCACACGCGCAGCCCCCAGTCTGAACATTTTTGCCGTGGGTTTTCCCGCCATGATCATCGCGGGCTTCCTGATCCTGATCATCTCGATGGAAAGCATCGGGGCCCGCATTGAGTGGTTATGGGTACAGGGCTTCAACGTGGTGCGTGATGTGATGGGGGTCCCCCATGTCTGAGGGCTCCGATCAAGACAAAACAGAGGAGCCGACGGCCAGGAAACTGAGCAAGGCCCGAGAAGATGGACAGGTTGCGCGCTCCTCCGAGTTGCCGGCAGCGGTGATCGTGATCGGTGCTTTCATGATGCTTTTGATGACCGGCGGTTGGTTGGTGACCCGGATGGCCACGATTTTTGCCAACGGCTTTGTTTTTGACCGCACCACCATCCTCAAACCCATGCTGCTGCCTGCACACTTTGGCGACCAAATGCTGTCAGCCTTCGTGACGGTCATGCCCATCATGGTCTTCACGGTCATTGCGGCCATTGTGGCGTCGGGTGTGACCGGTGGCTACCTTTTTTCGCTGCAGGCTGTCGCTCCTAAAGGCTCCAAACTCAGCCTCATGAGTGGCCTCAAACGCATCTTCGGCGCACACGCTGCAGTGGAGCTGGGCAAAGCGGTCCTCAAGTTCACCATCGTCTCAGCCGTGCTGTGGTGGTCACTCATGTCCAATATGGATGGCCTGATTCAGATGGGTCAAATGGGGCTGGAGCCCGCCCTTTCTGCGGCCGGCATCATGATCATGAAGTCGGCCCTGTGGGTCGCTCTGAGCCTGGCGGTGATTGCCCTGATCGATGTTCCCTATCAGAAGTATTCGTTCAACAAGCGCATGCGCATGACCAAGCAAGAGGTCAAAGACGAGTACAAGCAAATGGAGGGTAGCCCCGAGGTCAAGGCCCAGATTCGCAGGCGTCAGCGTGAGATGGCCAACTCTCGCATGATGGCCCGCATCAAGGATGCCGACGTGGTGATCACCAACCCTGAGCACTTTGCGGTAGCGCTTGAATACGACCCCACCGGGGATGGAGCCCCCATCATGGTGGCAAAAGGCTCTGACCACATGGCCGCGCTCATCCGCGAAGAAGCCAAGGCCCATGGCGTGTATCTTTTTGAAGCGGCCCCGTTGGCGCGGGCGATTTACTTCACCACCGAAATCGAACAACAAGTGCCCGAGGACCTTTATCACGCCGTGGCCCAGGTCATTGCTTATGTCTTCAGCCTGGAGGCGGCATCGCCGATGAATCCACCACAAGCCAAACCCCGAGTCAAAGTTCCGCCCAGCATGCTGTTCAACCCTGACGGCAGTCGCATTGAGAAAGCGGGAGCACGCGCATGAACATCCAGATCCACCCAGAGACCGACGCATTGAACCATTACGTATTCCGAGCGGCCGACCGCATGCGCATCGACGGTTGTGCCAACGCCGTGGCACACGAAGGCCTGAGCCTGGCGCTTTACTGTCCATTCGAGGCCTTACTCGACCACTATGTCAATTTATTGCTAAACCGTTTGCGCCAACAAGCACCGGATCACCGCATCGAAGTCTATTTCCCCTCCAATACAGACTCCTTGCTCGGCCGCTTCAATGAGGTGCTGGCCAACCAATCGCTCAACCAAGCCGTCAAAGCCTCGTCCAACGTGAACCAGGCGCAAATCTGGCTTGTGCACGATGCCCAAAGTTTGCCTGACGGTGAAATCCAGTTGCTCGCTCGCTTGATTCAGAATTTTCCGGGTGCAAATATTCGAGCTATCTTGCTGATGGCGGGCAGTGCCCATGCGGCAAAATCGCCCCTGTCAGCCTTCGGCCGCAAAATCCTGCGTTGGGATATTGAGGCCCCCACCGAAGAACAAGCCCAAGCCGCTCTTGAACAAGCCCGGCAGGAAGGCAACTTCAATGCTGTCCAGCAATTGATCCAGCGTATCCAGCGCCAGCAACGTCCAGAGTTGGACATGCCTTTTCATGCTGCGGTCCAGCCGTCCACAGAGATTGCGCCCGTGGCCTCAGCCGCACCAGGCAAGGCCAGGCCCTTCCAAAACAAAATCCACGCATTTCAACAGCGCGGCGCATCCTGGATGCAGTCCATCAAGGGACTTCGCCTGCGTCAAACCATGGACTGGGTGCGGCAGAACATCAAGCTGACACTGGGCATCGCCTTTGCATTGCTCATGTCCGTCCTGATGATGCTGTGGATTCAACCCGAAGCGTTTGGCCTGAAGTCAGGCAAACCCATGACAGCAACCCCACTCAAAAGCCCACAACTGCCGCCCACATTACCGGTCAGCAACGCGCCGGCTCAACCTGAAGTGGCCCCTCGTACCCAAGCCGCCATGGCCGTCACCCCACCTGAAACCGCGATCGAGGCACCTGAGGCCACCTTGCAAGCGCAGGCCTGGCTCAAACAGTTGGACCCCAGCAGCTTCTTGTTGCAGCACGGCACCGCCAGCAGTTATGAAAAAGTTCTGGACATCCAGCGCAAACACCCTGCCATTAAGGATGCCAAGATCATCGCGGCATATCACCCTGGTGAAAAACTGGCTCACTTCGTGCTCGTCTCGGGCCCCTTCAATGAGTTGAGTCAAGGTTACGAGGCCTCCAAGCGACCAGGCATCCCCAGAAGCTGGGTTCGCCCCACACGCGGCCTGCAGGCCCTGCTGAAAAGCCCGACCTGAACGAGGAAATCACACCTATGACAAAGAACACCGTCCTGCGCAACGACTCACCGCACGCCGTCAAGATGCAGGCAGGCTCCAATGTGGCTGAACGCAAGTCCCGCAAAGTGGCGGCACCTAAAGATCCCGCAGAAAAACCCAAACCGAAGCCCGAAACCAAAGTCAGCGTGCCGCCTCCCGCTGAAACCCAAGTGGCACCGGTCAAACCCGCCAAACGTGCTCCCGCCAAGCCTCGCGCCAAAGTACGACTGAAAACCACACAAGCCGCCCCAAGCAATGAAGCAGTCAAACCACTGCCGGTGCTTCCTGCAACACCGCTCGCGCCTGTGCCCCCTGTGTTGGATGAAGCTGACTTGTGGGAGCAAGACAGTCCGGTGAAAAACCGGTTGGCTCAACTGAGAACACGCAATTCGCTTTTGGATGAGCAAATCCGAAAACTGAAAACCCCCTTCCAAGCCCGAGGAAAGAAACCATGAGCGAGAAAACCTTCACGCCCGCGACAGAACCGCAAGAGACGCCACAAGCCACACACAGCGACACCGTATCGGCCGAAACCAGTGCAGCGCCCGCTGCTGCACCTGAGACAGCCGTTGCACATGTTGAGGCGCCTGCCGCACCTGTTGTGGCGCCGACCCTGCCCAAACCGCCACATGTTCTGCATTTGGTTTCTTCAGTAACCCTGTGCGACCCAGGAGATGGCCCCGGTCACGCGTGTGCCAGAGGTGTTTTCA
>JACCDH011208992.1_pt1 | contig 16442 bp, 16 predicted proteins | sample 7442481 | NCBI WGS metagenome assembly JACCDH01 (sample SAMN15323433, study PRJNA562643) | freshwater metagenome | isolation source: river surface water | place: USA:Blue River Watershed | collected 2017-08-15
AATTAGATGAAACTGCTTCAAAAACAGAAGATTTTGTTGCTAAAAATCAAAAAGTAATTATTGGTTTTGTTGCTGCAATTGCTTTGGTAACTGTTGGGTATTTAGCATTTGAAAAATTCATTGCTACTCCAAAAGAAGAAGAAGCGGCAAATGAAATGTTTGTGGCACAACAAAATTTCCAAAAAGCAACTGATGGAGTAGCGAGCGACTCTTTATATAAATTGTCTTTGAATGGTTCTGAAGGTAAATTCGGATTCATTAAAATTGCTGACGAATATGCAGGAACTGATGCAGGTAATTTAGCTAACTACTACGCAGGAATTGCGTACTTGAATACAGGTAAATATGCTGAAGCAATTGATTTCTTGAGTAAATTTGAATCAAAAGATATGATTTTAGGTGCGTTAGCAAAAGGAGCTATCGGAGATGCTTACGCTCAAAAAAATCAACCACAACAAGCTTTAGAAAATTATAGTAAAGCAGCTGAGTCTAGTAAAAACGATTTTACTACGCCTCGTTTCTTATTGAAAGCTGGTAAAACTGCTTTGGCTTTAGGTAAAAAAGAAGAAGCGTTGAAATATTTTACGGATATTAAAGATAACTATGATACAACTCCTGAAGCTGCTTCAGTAGATGTGTTGATTGGATTGGCACAATAGTCCATTACCAAATATACTTTAGGGTTAGCAATTATAATGCAATTAGATTTTGTCTAATTAGTTGTAATTTCTAACCTTTATTTTTATCTTTAACATAAAACCTTTAAAAATCAAATACGATGGCTACCGAAAATAAAAACTTATCAGAATACGATAAAAATAGTGTTCCTGATGCACGCAACTTTCGTTTTGGAATTGTGGTTGCAGAATGGAATGAAACTATTACCGAAGGATTGTATAATGGTGCTTTTACAGCATTAATAGAGAATCAAGTTCCGGCTCAAAATATAATTCGTTGGAACGTACCTGGAAGTTTTGAGTTAATCTATGGGTCTAAAAAAATGTTGCAAACTCAAAATGTAGATGCGGTAATAGCTATTGGTTGTGTTATTCAGGGACAAACCAAACATTTTGATTTTGTTTGCGAAGGTGTAACTCAGGGGATTAAGGACTTGAATATACAAACCGATATTCCCGTTATTTTTTGTGTGCTGACAGACAATACCATGCAACAATCTATTGATAGAAGTGGTGGAATCCACGGAAATAAAGGAACTGAAGCTGCTATTGCGGCTATCAAAATGGCATTTATTCGTCAACAAGCTTCGTTGTCGCATTCAATTGATAATCAGCACTTATTAGGTAGTGGTGCATTGCAAATTGAGAACAATCCATTACAAATAGAAGAGTAATTAAAATAATTTACCTTAACGAGAGGGGCTAAAAGAACGAGTTTTGTCATTCCGAATTCATTTCGGAATCTATAAATAAAATTGTCAATCAATTATTTTAAGTAACTGAAACATCCCGACGCTTCGGGACAGTTTGACAAGAACAAGACTTTTAAGTCACTCTTTCTTTTTTTGTAATTACGGATGTTTTAAAACCAAGTATAAATTTGCTAAATTTGTCCTGTAGCATTCGTCCGTAAATTAACCCCAACAATAAAAAAACACTACTTAATGTCGAGTATTATTCAATTACTACCTGATCATGTTGCCAATCAAATTGCCGCTGGTGAAGTGGTGCAACGACCGGCTTCGGTGGTTAAGGAATTATTGGAAAATGCTGTGGATGCTAAAGCAACAGACATCAAGTTAATTATTAAAGATGCTGGAAAATCCTTAATTCAGGTGATTGATAATGGTGTGGGGATGAGTGTGACCGATGCGCGTTTGTGTTTTGAACGCCATGCTACTTCTAAAATTCGTCAGGCCGAAGATTTATTTTCTTTGCATACCAAAGGATTTCGTGGAGAAGCCTTGGCATCCATTGCGGCGATTGCTCATGTGGAGATGAAAACCAAGCAAGATCAAGAAGAACTAGGGACGCATCTCATTATTGAAGGAAGTAAATTTGTTTCTCAAGAAGTGGCGGTTTTGCCAAAAGGAACCTCATTTGCAGTTAAGAATTTGTTTTATAATATTCCGGCTCGACGCAATTTCCTGAAATCGGATGTGGTGGAATACCGTCATGTTATTGACGAGTTCCAACGGGTAGCTTTGGCACACCCCAACATTCATTTTACGTTTTACCACAATGGAAGCGAAATGTTCAATTTGCCTCAGTCCAATTTGAGACAGCGAATTGTTGCTATTTTTTCGGGTAAAACCAATGAGAAATTAGTCCCTGTTCAAGAAGAAACAGAACTAGTCGAAATTCAGGGATTTGTAAGCAAGCCTGAATTTGCCAAAAAAAATAGGGGAGAGCAATTCTTTTTTGTAAATGACCGATTTATTAAAAGTGGGTATTTGCATCATGCGGTAATGGCGGCTTATGATGGAATTTTAAAGGAGGGTGCGCAGCCTAGTTATTTCTTATTTTTGTCAGTGCCTCCGCATACTATTGATATTAATATTCATCCCACAAAAACCGAAATCAAGTTTGACGACGAACAAGCTTTGTATGCGATTTTAAGAGCCGCTATCAAACACAGTTTGGGGCAGTTTAATGTGGCTCCTGTTTTGGACTTTGATCGCGATGCTACTTTAGATACCCCCTATCATTACAAAGATGTAGAAGGAGCGATGCCAACCGTTCAGGTTGATGCTAATTTTAATCCGTTTGCCGATGACAAACCAACAAAATCCTATTCGGGTTCGGGCGCTAGTTATAAAAAAACAGAAATCGCTTCGAGTTGGGAAGGATTGTATGTGGGTTTGAAACAAGAAACCGAAACGTTTTCGGCCTCAAGTAATTTTAGTTTTGAAAATGAAGAAGTTACCGCTTCTTTGTTTGAAAATGAAGAGGTAGAAGAGTCGGTCGTGCATCGAACGTATTAGATTCATAAAAAATACATTGTTTCGCCAATTAAATCAGGAATGGTGATTGTAGATCAGCAGCGTGCACACCAACGGGTTTTGTACGAACAATTTTTAGTTAATATGACGGTTCATCAAGCTGCAAGTCAGCAATTGTTGTTTCCTTTGAACTTGTATTTTTCTAAAAACGAAATGGAATTGATTGCCGAATTGCAATTGTCTTTGATCAATACCGGATTTGTTTTTGAGGAAACTCAAAAAGACCATGTAGTTATATCAGGTATTCCAGTCAATATTACTGAAAGTGAAGTTTCGTTAGTTTTGGAACAATTGTTGAGTGATTTGCAGGATGGTATTCCAGAAAGTAGTTTCAGTCAAAACGATACGATTGCCAAATCTATGGCCAAAAGTTTGGCGGTTAAAACAGGAAGTTATTTAACAGAAAAAGAGCAAGAAAATCTAGTTAACGGACTGTTTGCTTGTAAAGAACCCAATGTTTCACCTTTTCAAAAACCTACTTTTATCACAATGCGTGTGGAAGATATAGATAAAAAATTTGCCCTATGAGAAATGTGACAGAAACTGTTAAGCAGTTAATTATTATTAATATTTTGTTTTTTATCGGGACATTATTGGTGTCAAGTCCTGCGTACCAATATTTAGCTTTGTTTTTTCCTGAAAACCCAGATTTTAAAGCTTGGCAACCCATAACGTATATGTTTATGCACGGCGGATTCATGCATATTTTCTTTAATATGTTTGCTTTGTATTCGTTTGGGTCGGCATTGGAATTATTCTGGGGAAGCAAGAAGTTTTTGTTTTTCTACATTTCTTGTGGTTTGGGAGCTGCTTTAGTTCATACGGGGATGAATTATTATCATTTCCAAGAAGGATTGAATACCTTGTTGTCCAATGGATTCTCGAAAACAGCAATTTTGCAATTGCTAAATGAAGGTAAAATTGACACAAGATGGCAAGAATTATTGACGGTCTCTCAATTTCAAAGTTTTACTAGTGCTTATGTAGGAACGGCTGTGGGGGCTTCGGGAGCGATTTACGGAATCATTGTTGCTTTTGCATTTATGTTTCCTGAGGCAGAATTAGCCTTGATGTTTGTTCCTATTCCGATAAAAGCTAAATATTTTGTGCCTGGTTTGGTATTGATTGATTTGTATCTTGGCATTTCAGGTAAATCCATTTTTGGCGGCGGCGGAATTGCTCATTTTGCTCACGTGGGAGGCGCTTTATTTGGGTTTCTTATTATGTGGTATTGGAAAAAAAATCAGTTCAATTCCAATCGTTGGAATTAGTTTGACACGTTTATAAATAGAATCATATATGAGTAGCATACTAGACGATTTAAAAATGCAATACAAACTAGGAGGAGTTGCCTTTAGACTCCTCTTTTGGAATGTGTTGTGTTTTCTCGTTTCGTTGCTGTTTTTTTACCAATTTCAGTTGGGGGTTTTTACGTTTCCTGATTGGATTGCGTTGACTTCAGATCCGAATGTATTGATTACAAAGCCTTGGACTTTAATTAGCTATGCTTTTTTTCATTTTAGTTTTGGGCATTTGTTTTTTAACATGATGGTGCTTCATTTTGCCAGCATGCTGTTCTTGACTTTTTTTAATCCCAAGCAATTTATAGGCTTGTATTTGTTAAGTGCTTTGTTTTCGGGTATTGCATTTGTAGTAGGGTATTATTTTTTACATTTAAGTTCGGCTATGGTGGGAGCTTCGGGAGCCATAATGGCCATTTTAGTAGCTACTACGACCTATCGTCCGTTGATGAGTATTCGATTACTATTCTTTGGCAATGTGAAATTATGGCATATCACTGCGGTAATTTTGGTTTTGGATTTTATGCAATTCCGAATTGAAAACACAGGTGGGCATATTGCGCATCTTGCTGGAGCATTTTTTGGATTTATTTTTATTAAATTGCTCCAAAATGGAATTGACTTAAGTCGGATTTTAAATAATCCATTTCAAAAATCAAAACGTACGCCTTTTAAAAAGGTGCATAAAAATTACCCCAAATCGGCATCCAAACCGAGTTCAAGAATTGTTGTGAAAGATAAAACGCAACAACAAATAGACGAGATTTTGGATAAAATTAGCCAATCGGGTTACGATTGTTTGACTCAAGAAGAAAAGGAATTTTTGTTTAAAGCAGGTAAATAATTTAGACACAACAAGAAAATGAAAAACCTTTCGTGGTTCAATAAAGGGATGTTTCTTTTGAATATAGTCTTGACTGTAGTAACTTTCAGTGCCTATTTGTTGCCTTTTTTAGCACCTAAAGCATTTCCTTTGTTGTCGGTTTTGACGTTGTTTATGCCTCTGTTTTTTGTTTTTAATGCTTTGTTCTTTTTCTATTGGGGAGTTCAATTTAAAAAACGAATGATATTATCAGGTTTGGTACTATTAATGGGCATTACTTTTATTAATAAATTCTATAAATTTTCAGCTAAAGATTTCCCTGAAAGCGAAAAGGATTTCACTGTGATGAGTTATAATGTTCGTTTGCTCAATGTCTTCAAATGGATCGATCGTGACGATGTGCCTTCGCAAATAGTGAGTTTTATCAATGATAAAAACCCTGATATTGTATGTATTCAAGAGTATTCAACTTCGGCAGATATCGATTTGAAGGTGTATCCATACAAATATATTTTGATGGCAGGTGACCAAATCAAAACAGGGCAGGCTATTTTTTCTAAATTTCCCATTATTAATGAAGGAAATATTGTTTTTCCGAATTCAAATAACAACGTAATCTTTGCCGATATTAAGAAAGGAAAAGAAACCATTCGGGTGTACAATATGCATTTGCAATCCATTAAAATCTCCCCAGATGTTACTGAGATTAATGATGATATTAATGTAATAAATCAAAGTAAATCGCAAAAGCTTTTTAATCGAATAAGTAAAGCCTTCAAACAACAACAGCAACAAGCCGAATTGTTTAAAGAACACAAAAAGGATTGTCAATATCCTTTAATTATCTGTGGGGATATGAATAATAGTGCGTTTTCGTATGTGTACCGAAACATTAAAGGAAAATTAAGGGATAGTTTTGAAGAAGCCGGAAAAGGTTTTGGGGCTACCTACAAATTCCGCTATTATCCGGCACGTATCGATTATATCTTTGCCGATGAAAAAATGAAAGTAAAAAAGTTTGAAAGCTTTTCTAATTTTGAAAATTCAGACCATTATCCTATTATGGCAAAACTTGCTTTTGAATAACTATTTTATAATCAGCTGCTGAGATTTCAAATAATCCAAAGCAAACTTTCCTTCGTTAAAAACTAGATCCAATACACTAAGATTGTTGATGAAACCAAATTTATCATCAAATACTTGGGTGTAGCTTTCAAATTGTGAATGGTCTTTTTTTCCGTTGGCTAAAAAACGAAAATCAGTTACTTCATCTGAATTGATTTCGTGAAAATATTCCGATGTAGTTGCGTATTCTATTTTTATGCGAAGGCATCGGGTTATTAAATCAAACACTTCTAGATTCAAATCCATTAAAAACTGGTGTTTTTTCTCAAAAATAGGAAGTAAATCGTCTTCGAAATATTCAAAAAAAGGAGAGCTTCTGTAGGCCGCTTCTAAAGATTTAAAATGCTGTTTTTGCCAATCAAAATCATTTTCAATCTGAATGTCTTTTGTTTTTTGATGGGCTGTTTTAGAATGTTTTACAGGGATATTCAGTAGTTGAATTCCGTTAGGACTATAAATATACGTTCGGTTGCGATTGGTTTGTTTTTGAAAATTATCTTCCATTTCAAAGGTCACTTTGTCCGCTTGAACAATAGCGGCAAAATGACTGATAGAAGGGAAGTAGGTAGGATGAATAAGAATGTTCATGAAAAATGTAGCAATTTTTTAATGTAGCAATGTGAAAATGTAAGAATGGATAAATTGTTACATTTTCACATTGATCAATTGGTTATACTGATTTCTTTTTCTTCCAAAAATATTCTCCGATGAAATAGGCTACTAAAGCCAATAGGAAAAATTTAAAATACGATTGTGGCTGCCCTTCTCCACTAACTGTAGTGAATAATCGATCCCAACGAATTTTTTGTAATCCTTTCCCATTCGAATCATAGCTCATCCAAATGAAAATTGGTTTTCCTACAATGTGATCTGCAGGTACGAATCCCCAATAACGGCTGTCTTCGGAGTTATGACGATTGTCTCCCATCATCCAATAATAATTTTGTAGGAAGGTGTATGTGGTCGCAATTTTGCCGTTAATTCGAATTTCGTTACCCGTAACTTTTAAGTCGTTTTTTTCGTAGTCGCTAATAATCGCTTTATAGAAAGGTAATGTTTCTACATTTAAAGCTACCGTTTTTCCTTGTTGTGGAATATAAATTGGACCAAAATTATCGCGATTCCATTTATTGATGTGTGGAAAAATACCAGGTTCAACTTCTTTTGAAATGATTTTTTGCACTCCAGTAATTCCAGGAACATGCTTCAATCTTTCTGCATTAGCAGCTGTTAGGGCAGCAATAAACAACGTGTCTCTTTTTTCTGCATTCATAAAACCAGCCCCATCAGTAACATCCATATCTTTCAAAAGATATTCAAAATCAATAGGCGTTTTTCCGTCTAAGGCTACTTTGTAAGAGAATTGAGGTTTTGCTCTTTCGGGTAAAATCAATTCTTTTCCGTTTACAAAAACAATTCCGTCTTTAATTTCCAATTGATCTCCAGGAACACCTACACAACGTTTTACATAGTTGGATTTCTTGTCGATTGGTTTGTCTACTCTCAATCCTGATTGGTCTCTGAATTTGTACACAGTATCTACAGGCCAATTGAAGACTACAATATCATTTCGTTCCACGGTTTGAAATCCTGGAAGTCTAAAATACGGTAGTTGAGGCCAATTCAGATAGGATTTCTTTTTGGTCAATGGAATTGTGTCATGTACCATTGGCAATGCCACGGTAGTCATTGGAGTTCTCGCTCCGTAATTGACTTTACTTACAAATAAAAAGTCGCCCACCAATAACGATTTCTCTAATGAGGAAGTTGGAATGGTAAAGGGCTGAATGAAGTAAGTGTGTACAAAAGTAGCTACTACAATAGCGAAAAGTAGCGAACTAATAGTGTCAGCGGTTTTGTTTGCAGGTTCGGTACTTCTATCAGCAATATAATTTAATTTTTGGGTATAATTGACATACGCTATATACAAACCAAAAGTAGCGATCCCTAAGACTTTGTCCAAGGTAGAATGTTTGCCAAAACGGGCTAATGTTTCTACCCAAATCACAGGGAATAGAATCAAGTTGATAATTGGGATAAAAAGCAATAAAGTCCACCAAGTTGGGCGTCCAATTATTTTCATTAAAATGATAGCATTATACACAGGAATAGCTGCTTCCCAACTTTTTCTACCAGCACTTACATACAATTTCCAAGTTCCGATAAAGTGGACTACTTGTACTAGTAAGGCAAAAATAAACCATTGTGATAGTGTCATAATTAAGATTGTTAGATTAGTAGATTTGTAGATTCCTTGGATGTTTCGGAAGTTTTAAAAATCTATTTTTTTGTTTTTATAAATATGTTTAGTATTAATTTTTCTAATGATCTAAAGAAGTCAATAAAATCTAACGTTTTAGATTTAAAACGTCTTTCATTGTAAAAACACCTTGTTTTCCAGCCAACCATTCAGCAGCGATTACAGCTCCTAAAGCAAAACCTTCGCGATTGTGAGCAGTATGTTTGATTTCGATGCTGTCTATTTCAGAATTATAGGTTACAGTATGTGTACCAGGAACATCGGCAATCCGTTTGGCTTCAATGTGAATTTCGTTTGTATTGGGTTTGTCCAAAGTCCAATTCGTGTAGGCGCTGTTTTCAATAACTCCTTTGGCTAATGAAATTGCGGTTCCGCTTGGAGCATCTAATTTTTGGGTGTGATGAATTTCTTCCATATCAACAGAATAGGAAGTGTATGGTGCCATTATTTTGGCTAAATAATCATTCAATTCAAAAAATAAATTCACACCTAGACTGAAATTAGAACTAGAAATAAAACCTCCTTTTTTCTCCTTACAAAGGGCAATTATTTCGTCATAATGCTCTAGCCAACCCGTTGTTCCAGAAACTACAGGAACATTCGCATGAAAACAGCTTGAAATATTGTCTACAGCTGCCATTGGAACACTAAAATCAATTGCTACATCTGCATTTGCAAGTCCGTCATAGGTATTGAACTCGTCTTTTTTCAAGACAATTTCGTGGCCTCTTTCAAGGGCAATTCGTTCAATCACTTTACCCATTTTTCCGTATCCTAAAAGTGCAATTTTCATTTTTATATTTTTTTAAAATCCATTTAGAAGTTCCATTCTCCTTCTAAAAATTATAATTAAGAGTTAGTCCCATATTTGTCTTATATGTTACATCGTTGGTATATAAATTGGGACGTAACGATAAATTTTCGTTTACATTAAATTGAATTAAAGCCGCATCAACATTGGCATCAATAATATTCAAAGCATAAAATCCTAAAACGAATAAAGAGGATAAATCTCTATTGCGTTGGTAGAATTTTTGTGCTGTGATTAGTCGGTTGTTGTCTAGATAACTAAATTTATCATCACTATAACCCTCTAATCGTCGTTTGTATGCATCTCTATATTGATGGTATTTGTGATTGCTATCAATATAAAAATAGAGACTAGTTCCAATAGCCCCATAGACCAAAGGAATTTTCCAATATTTTTTATTGTAAGCTTGTCCTAAACCCGGTAAAACAGCCGAATAAAAAGCGGCTTTAGCTGGAGTTAAAGGATCAATATTGATAGATTTCAAGCTGTCTTTCGTTGTTTTTGGAGCAACGTTTTTAGCTTGTGCAAAAACGAAGGTGTTTCCCAAAAATAAAAAGAATATAGCTATGAAAAGAGATTTATACACTATCCTTTGATTAGTTTGATAATTCTATTGAAGTCTTCTTCAGAGTGAAAAGGAATGGTAATTTTGCCTTTTCCATTTCCTGCCACTTTGATGTCTACTTTGGTTCCAAAATAGTCTGCAAATTTATTTTTCTCGCTTAGAGTCACTTCAAAAGAAGCTGATTTGGCTTTAGCAGCTGGTTTAGGTTTTAAACTTTCTTGGTAATTTTTTACCAACGCCTCTGTATCACGAACGGATAAATTTTGGCTTACAATTTTTTGGTAAATATCCGTTTGAACGTCTAAATCTTCAATATTGATAATAGCTCGACCGTGTCCCATACTGATGAATCCATCGCGAATACCAGTTTGAATGATGGGGTCTAGTTTTAGCAAGCGCAAATAATTAGCAATTGTAGAACGTTTTTTACCCACACGTTCACTCATTTGTTCCTGAGTTAATTCAATTTCGTCCATTAATCGTTGGTACGAAAGTGCAATTTCAATAGGATCTAAGTCGTGGCGTTGGATGTTTTCCACCAAAGCCATAACCAATGATTCGTTGTCATTTGCAATTCGGATATAGGCCGGAATTGTTTTTAAACCCACTAAGGTAGAAGCACGTAAACGACGCTCTCCCGAAATTAATTGGTACTTATTGAATTCTAATTTTCGTACAGTAATAGGCTGAATTACACCTAATTCTTTGATAGAAGTGGCTAATTCTTTTAATGATTCTTCGTTAAAATTGCTTCGAGGTTGAAACGGATTAATTTCAATTGAATCAAGTTCAAGTTCAATAATATTTCCTACAACTTTATCCGCATTTTTATCATTTACTGACTTAATATCGTTTTCTGGATCTTTTAATAATGCAGATAATCCTCTTCCTAAAGCTTGTTTTTTTATTGCTTTTGCCATACAATTAATTGCTGTTTTTTTGTATTACTTCTTGAGCTAAATGCAAGTAGTTAGTTGCTCCTTTACTGGTAGCATCGTAGTTTATAATGCTTTCGCCAAAACTAGGTGCTTCTCCCAATTTAATATTTCTTTGGATAATAGTTTCAAATACCATGTCGTTAAAATGCTTTTGAACTTCTTCTACAACTTGGTTAGACAAGCGTAAACGAGAGTCAAACATCGTTAACAATAATCCTTCAATATCTAATTTAGGGTTGTGTATTTTTTGGATACTTTTGATGGTATTCAATAGTTTTCCCAAACCTTCTAATGCAAAATATTCGCATTGAATAGGAATAATCACGGAGTCAGATGCAGTCAAGGCATTCAAAGTTAATAATCCAAGAGAAGGTGCGCAGTCGATAATGATAAAATCATAGTTGTCTTTCACACTTTGCAAAGCTTCTTTAAGCATGTATTCTCTATTTTCTTTGTCAACCAATTCAATTTCGATGGCAACCAAGTCAATATGAGCTGGTATTATATCTACATTCGGAGCCGAGCAACTGATGATGGCTTCTTTTGGCGAATGGCTATGTTCTAAAATTTGGTAGGTACCAATTTCAACTGATTCTACATCTATTCCCAATCCCGAAGTTGCATTTGCTTGGGGGTCAGCGTCGATAAGTAATACTTTTTTTTCTAAAACTCCTAAGGAAGCAGCCAAATTTACGGATGTAGTGGTCTTTCCCACACCTCCTTTTTGATTGGCAATAGCAATGATTTTACCCATTTATCTTTTTAAATTTTGAATGGTAAAAATACAATTATTTATGGTTTCTGAAAATCTATTTTGTTAACATTTGTTATGACTTGATTTATTGTCATTTAATGATCATTAAAAGCTTATTTTTATAAGATTCAGATGTTTTTTTTTGGGTGAGGGAATAAAAAAGAAAAATCCTTTTTGCATTGCAAAAAGGATTTTGTCGGGGTGGCAGGATTCGAACCTGCGGCCTCCTGCTCCCAAAGCAGGCGCGATAACCGGGCTACGCTACACCCCGTAATGCGAGTGCAAAGATAGAATTAATTTTGATTTTAGCAAGTTAAAATGATAAATAGGAAGCAATTATTTTTTAATAAGTAAAAATGATATTTTTTTGATGAATATTTTTAATTTAAAATTACCTTTGTCATTCAGAAAAAAATACAATTATGTCAGATACAATCGAAAAAATCAAATGTCTTATTATAGGCTCTGGACCAGCAGGTTACACGGCTGCTATTTATGCAGCAAGAGCTAATATGAATCCAGTTTTATACCAAGGAATGCAGCCAGGAGGACAATTAACTACTACTAACGAAGTAGAAAATTTTCCAGGTTATGTTGATGGAGTAACAGGTCCAGAAATGATGATCCAATTGCAAGCACAAGCACAACGTTTTGGAGCTGATATTCGTGATGGATGGGCTACTAAAGTAGATTTTTCGGGACCAGTTCACAAAGTTTGGATTAATGATAGTATCGAATTGCATTGTGAAACGGTAATTATTTCTACAGGAGCATCCGCTAAATATTTAGGACTACCTTCAGAACAGCATTATTTAAAAATGGGCGGAGGCGTTTCTGCTTGCGCGGTTTGTGATGGATTTTTCTACAGAAATCAAGAAGTAGTTATTGTTGGAGCGGGGGATTCGGCTTGTGAAGAAGCACATTACTTGTCTAAATTGTGTAAAAAAGTAACTATGTTAGTGCGTAGTGAGAAATTTAGAGCTTCTAAAATTATGGAAGAACGTGTTCGCGCTACAGAGAACATCACTATTCTAATGAATCACGACACAGTAGAAGTGTTGGGAGACGAACAAGTGGTAACTGGTATTAAAGTAAGAAATAAAACGACTGACGAAATTTTTGAAATTCCAGCGACAGGTTTCTTTGTAGCTATTGGTCACCAACCGAATACAGCTATTTTTAAAGAGTATATTACTCTTGATGAAACAGGATATATTGTAAATACTCCAGGTACTTCAAAAACAAATGTAGCAGGAGTTTTTGTAGCAGGAGATGCTGCAGATCATGTGTATCGTCAGGCAATTACTGCTGCAGGTACAGGTTGTATGGCAGCATTAGATGCAGAACGTTATCTAGCTGCTCAAGGTCATTAATACCGTTCGTAAATGAATAAAAAAGTCCCAATTTGGGACTTTTTTTATGGTTGATTTTTATTTTTTGGAAGCCGGTTTTTTGAATAATTTTGCTTCTCCAGCAAGTTTCCGAATTTCTATTTTGGGGTTGCCATACAACTCGATTTCGGTTTTGTCAGTCGCATCAATAATAATATTGTTTTCGGCAAATAAGTTGCAAGAAGCACTTTCTTCTAGTGTTACATCGGTATTTTTGCTGTTAAAATTACGCGCGTTGAGTGCTGCTGAATTGTTTAAACGTAAGTTAGTATTGTTAGCATCGCCCTCTATTGTGGCTGTTGCTTTTTGGTACAAATCACATTTTACATCGGTGCTGTTGATGAGAGCTTTCAATGCTGCATTCTTGCTTAGCTCAATAAAACTAATTTCTCCTTTTAGATTGAGTTCTGTTTTTGATTTGTCATTAGCTTGAAGAATGAAATTTTTAGAATTTACATTTAAAAAAAGTTTGGAACGATCAAAGGTTTTGAAAGTTATGTTGTCTAAAACAATTTCTTGTATGGCATTTACGACTGATTCGTCTTTGGTAGTTACCAGGTTCAAATCATTGGTGTACGTTATTGTAACGGATAGTTTTTTGAAACCTTGAGCTTCTTTGCTCGTTGCAATCATTAAGATATCATCTTGCACATTTAAGGTGATGATATCATGCAAATTATCATCAGCTTCAATTTTGATTTCGTTTTTATCTCCTTTTTCTAAATTGATTTCTATATTGTCTTCTATTTCAATGGCATTAAATGCTTTGACTTCTTTTGTGGTGGAGGTGACTACCTTAGATCCCTTTATTTTTTCTGCTTTTTGCGCTAAAAGCATTGTTGATGAAAGAAGAAGCGTAATAATTGAAAGGTAGATTCTTGGTTTCATAGCTAGTTGGTTTTATACAAATATAAAAAAATCATTCACTTGTGATGAATGATTTTTCTTATTTTGAAACAAGCTGGCTTTAGTCTAGTTGGATACTACCACCAGAACTCGCTTTTTGGTTGATGGTTTTTGGTGTGGCGTTGTAATTAATCGATGCGCCACTTGAAGCTTCCGCTTTCAAGCTAACAATAGGGTGGATTTCGATATTTGATCCGCTTGAAGCGTCTGCACTGACTTCATTAGCGAATAATCGAAAACATTTGTGAGAACTTCCACTAGAAGCTTTGGCTATTAATCTTAATGCTAAACCTTTTAATTTAATGGTGCTTCCACTACTGGAGTTAGAGCTAATAGTATCTACTTCAATACCATCTAAATTGATAGTTGCAGCACTTGAAGTTTTAAGATAGAGTTGGTTTCCTTTTAATGCGTTTACGTTGGTTATGCTAGATGCACTCGAAGCTTCTAATCCCTCAATTATAGGCATTTTAACCCTTACTTTACGTGTGCCATTGTGGATACTGATATACGATTTATTAGCAATAATCAACTTGCCATTTTTAACTTCGGTTACAATTGTGTTTTGAAGATTATCATCTGCTTCCACCACAACTTCAGTTTTGTCGGATTGTTCGATTATCAATTCGATAGCACTGCTTACATCAATACTTGTAAACTTCTCTGGTATTGTTCTGTTTTCGGTTGTGATTCGACCACTACCTTTAATACTGTTGTAGTCAAAATGACAGGAACTAAAAAATAGTGCGGTAAGGACGATTACAATAATTTTGGTAATCCAAGTGATGATTTTTATCATAGCTATTATTTTTTTATAATTACACCTTCTTTATTTATGGTTAGGCCTTTTTTTGACGATTGATTCACGGTTACAACTTCTCCATTTACTTTAACCGTTGTAGTAACAACGGTATCGTTTCCAGTGATATCTTCTGTAATTCCTGTTTCAACATCACCGTATTCATTTTCATTTTCTGGACAGTTTAAACATTTTACCTGTGTCGTATTTACTTTGTAAATGTAATCATCAGAACTGAAATGTAGATTAAAAAACTCATCGTCAGATTCATCATAATGCTGAACAGATTCATCAACTTTAAATAAAGTTCCTTCAGGTAAGTACAAATAAATAGCTACTTCTTGATCTCTAAATTTATCATTTACACTGGTCAATAAATAATTATCTAAAAGTAACTGATTTCCTTCTAATTTAAATCCGTATTGAATTTTCTCGGCACGTATTTTAGCTTCTTGGAAAGAGGCTCCTCTAGCCATTCTTTCAATCTGAATAAAAGGCGTTTTTTCGTCTGTTTTTAAAATTTCTAGGCGAATATTGTTCGAATAAATCAATGAATTGTTGGAAGCATCTTGCACAAATCTAAAATTATCATTGTCATCAATATCTTTAGTATAGTATTCGTTGTATTTGAACTTAATTTGAAGTGTGTCGTTCGGTTGTATAATTAAGCTTTCTTTTTTAACGGTTTTGCCTTCGTAAGCTACTTCTGAAGCTTGTTGGATTCCAATAGAAATTAGTGCAGCAATAGCAAGAATCCACAGTGCTAGCAAGGTGTATTTTGCAATACTTCCAATAGATTTCATGTTAGGTGATAGCAATCTAAATCCTAACAAAGTCAAGAAAAAGAACGGAATACCAACCGCTAAAAACATCAGTAAACCAAATACCCAAATAGGATAATCTGTAAAATTTCCTGCATTGATAAACTCAGTCCATGGGAATTCTATAAAAATTCCAGTACCCAAAGTGAAAATTCCAACAAATAAGAAAAACAAAACAGTAAGTCCTGTAATAATAAGAATCACACCTAAAATCTTTGCAAAAACTTTGAATATGTTAGTTATGATTTCGCTTAATGAGCCTGCAAATTTGTCGGCTCCTGTTTTGATTTGGTTGCCAAATTTATCATAATCTACATTTTTGATTTTATCAGAAACTGCATCAAATTCTTCGCGCACTTTCTTCTCAATGCTAGAGATTGTTACAGGTTCGCCCGTCATTTCTAGTTTTTCTGAAGTAGTCACTGCTTCGGGTGTAGCAATCCACAGAATAATATAGGCTAGTATTCCGGTTCCAAAACCAAAGAAAAACAATAATAAAAGCACACGAATCCAAACGACATCAATTCCTAAATAGTGACTTAAACCGGCAGCCACACCGCCAATCATCCCTTTGTCTTTATCGCGGTATAGTTTTTTGGATTTTTTATGGGTAGTGTATTCAGATTCTCCTTTGGGCTCGTCCTCAATGACGTAGTCCTCAGGTTGTCCCATTACGGCAATCATTTCATCAATTTCTTTTAACCCAATCACATGTTTATCAGAAAGTAATTTTTCGCCTAATAATTCAGATACACGCATTTCGATGTCTTTGATGATTTCATCTTGTCCAGACGAATTGTTCAAAGAACGTTTGATTGCGTCAAAATAGCGCGATAATTTTTGGTACGCATCTTCATCAATGTGGAATACAATTCCGCCTAAATTTATGGTTACAGTTTTATTCATGACTATTCGTTTTGATTGGTGATTAAGTTTACGGCATTTGATAATTCCATCCAAGTGCCATTCAATTCATTTAAAAAAGTTTG